>Ga0315295_10000473_pt1 | contig 34995 bp, 24 predicted proteins | sample YL17G14_0_MG_FD_204453 | JGI IMG/M metagenome (GOLD analysis project Ga0315295, IMG submission 204453) | Sediment microbial communities from Yellowstone Lake, YNP, Wyoming, USA - YL17G14_0 | ecosystem: Environmental > Aquatic > Freshwater > Lake > Sediment | place: USA: Wyoming | collected...
ATTCCCTCAAAGACCTTACTTATAACATGAACTTGATCAGTATAATATCGATCGATCCATCGGTATTACATGAAAACGAGATGCATATGCTCGAGAAAGAATGCAAGGGTGTCGAGCCAAGCGTCGATGCCAAACTTCCCGAAGATCTTGAAGATATCATAAAATTCGTGAATGAAAGGAATTTATCGGGAATAAAGCCTACCTTATCGGTTATTGGTCAGAGGTTCGAGCTGACCAAACCTACGATCAGGCGTAAGATCAGAGAGCTAAGCCGACTGGATTTGATAGCGGTCCACGAACATGGTCGAACGAAGGTCGTTGAGCTGACACAAAGGGGAAAGGACATATTGCTCAAGTGATCTTTCCTAATGATCCCCATTCTGTTTCAAGATGACCGACCGTGGAAAGAGCACATTTACCACGCGGGATACCGTACCAACTTTCTAAAACTGTGAGGATGGACAGGGTCAAGGACCATCCGGATCGTCCTGGGTTTTGTTTTTTTATTTTCACTGTGTTTCATATAGATTTTCACAATTACTATATTGAAGAAGCATAATATATATTATATTGAATTAATAACATGGAATTAATTACATTTATATTAATAAAAAAATATAAATGGAACAGGAGGGAGACTCAATTGGTAAAAATCGGGGAATCTTGCACTGCGGAAGATGAAAAGACCGATGAAAAATACCTTGTGCGATGTCGGGATGGGGGAATTGTGTTCCTCTTGGATATAAAGGAGAAAATCCTGTCGAATCCGCAAACGACATGTAGGCCCCAAGAAAACGGAACCGGCCCGAATGACAGGAGAGCATGATCTTGTCAGATGAATTACGGTCTATAATTGTCATGGACGACCAAGGATCCCTCCACACCAAAAGAAAGAGAGCCACAGAGGATAACGCGCAGGATAGTGTATTTCAGGCCCATGTGGCATTGACCAATGCCAATAGTTTTTCTCAGCCTCGAACCGTCAATGTGAAAGGAAAAAAAGGCATCGTATCTCTTAAGAAGAGTCCAGGCAATGGTTTCGAATAGCCCGGCATATCGTCGATGATGGAGAGGGGATAAAAAAAATATGAGCAATAATATGGACATCGAAGCCCCATTGACGAGAGGCCATGGGTCCGACGATGAGGTCTGGCATTGCACGGCCCTTTTCACTCTCGGTACTGTTTACAAGGGATCCCTTCCAATCATATGCATCACTGGCGCCCCTCGCCAAAATGGATCAGGGAGGTGTTGGTTCTGACCGAAAAGAAGGGGGAGAAAGTCGACTTGATTGGGCCGAAGGACGATAGAAAGGAGGTCAACCATCGAAACGGTCCGCCACAATCCGTCACCGATGCAGAAAAGGAACTAAAACTGATGATCGAGAGGCTGACGATCTATTCCAATAATATGGTAACCAGGAATCGCATCACAGAGATATTCTTGACCACAACGGGCGATGAGATTTACAGTGAGGTCCTCAAAGTACTCCTAGATTCTCTGCAAAGTAAGTATGGCGTTTTCGGGTACATCGACGAGAACGGCGCTCTTGTTGTCCCGTCAATGACCAGACACATCTGGGACCAGTGTGCGGTCCCCGAAAAAGACATTGTTTTCCCTCGCGAGACCTGGGGTGATAGCGCTTGGCCGACGGCCATAAAAGAGAAAAGGACCCTATATTCGAACGAGCCCTCGAAAAGAACGCCTACGGGGCACATCCGGATAGAGCGGCACATCTCGATGCCGATCATATTTCATGGAAAGGTGATTGGGCTTTTACAGGTCGCTAATAAAATGACGGATTATACCATCGAGGACGTAAATCTATTAGGAGTCATCGCCAATCAAATCGCACCAATACTCGACGTCAGATTAGCACGGACCCTGCAAGAGAAAAAACTCAAAGCAGCAGAGGAGAAGCATCTGGAGGCCGAGAGGAAATATTATGATGTCATCGAAAAGACGCATGGGGGTTTATTGAGCAGCGGTCCTGATGGAAAGTTGTTGCTTGTGAATCCAGGAGCAGCTCGAATCCTCGGATATGCAAGCCCAGATGAATTGATCGGAAAGCCTGCAACCATGATTTATGCCCGACCGGAGGAGAGGGCCAATATTGTGAAGTTACTGACGGCGAACGGTGGCCCTACCGAGATAGAGCTGACATTCAAAAAGAGGGATGGGACCATTGTAAATACGCTCGTATCGATCACCGTTCATAGGGATGAGATAGGAAATTTAACTCGTATCGATGACCTGTTCCATGACATCACCGAGAGGAAAAAGGCGGAGGTAAGATTAAAGCAGACCCTGGAGGAGCTAGCCAGGTCCAACAAAGACCTCGAGCAGTTCGCATACGTGGCGTCCCATGACCTGCAAGAGCCATTGAGGATGGTGACGAGCTACGTCCAGCTTATTGAGAAACGCTACAAAGGCAGGCTGGACAAGGACGCGGATGAGTTCATCGCATTTGCGGTCGAAGGCGCGACAAGGATGCAGAAGCTTATCAACGACCTGTTGACCTATTCGAGGGTGAGGACCAGGGGCAGGCGCTTCGAAACCGTCGATATCAACAATGTGATGGAGCAGGTGATGTCCAACCTCAGCAGCAACATCCAGGAGACCGGGGCCAAGATCCTTTGGGATGGTCTTCCGTCGATCGCTGCGGACGAGACGCAGATGGTCCAGTTGTTTCAGAACCTTGTGGGGAACGGTATCAAGTTCCATGGGAAGGACCTACCCGAGGTCAAGATATCCGCCGTCAGAGAGGAGAAGGAATGGCTCTTCTATGTGAAGGATAATGGGATCGGGATTGATATGCAGTACAAGGACCGCATCTTCGTAGTATTCCAGAGGCTGCACGGCCGGGAAGAATATTCCGGCACTGGGATAGGCCTTGCAATCTGCAAGAGCATCGTCGAGAGGCATGGCGGCAGGATAATGGTGGAATCCGAGCTCGGCAAGGGCTCGACTTTCACTTTCACGATACCGATAAAGGAACCAATGGTCGATGGGGCATGAAGAATGAGGTGAAGGAATATGGGAGTTAAACCGATAGAGATACTACTGGTGGAAGATAACCCAGGAGACGTGCGCCTCACGAAGGAGGCCCTGGTCGACGGAAAGGTGATCAACAATCTTTCCGTAGTGATTGATGGCCAGGAGGCCATGGACTTCTTGCGCAAGAAGGGCAAGTACGCGAAGGCGATCAGGCCCGACTTAATATTACTGGACCTGAACCTCCCGAAGAAGGATGGCAGGGAGGTCCTTCAAGAGGTCAAGTCGGACCCCAAACTGAAAAAGATACCGATTGTCGTGCTCACGACCTCCCAGGCAGAACTGGACGTCATGACGTCCTATGAACATCATGCCAACTGCTACATCACGAAGCCCGTGGACTTCGGGCAGTTCATCAAAGTGGTCAGGTCCGTGGAGAACTTCTGGTTCAGCATAGTGACGCTGCCGCCAGGCAATGAGAAGTAGAACGGGAATCTGTATGGAAATGGAAAGGATACGGATCCTCCTGGTGGAGGACAATGCGGGGGACGCGAGGCTCGTCCAGGAGATGCTCGAGGAACGGGGCTCGGCCCAGTTCAAGCTGACTCATGCCACAAGGCTAAAGATGGCCATTAACCACATCAATGAGGAGGACTACGAGATAATCCTCCTGGACCTTGGTCTGCCGGACAGCTACGGTATTAACACCTTCCAGAAGATGAACGAGGTCGCATCGGCGGTCCCGATAATCGTTTTCAGCGCACTGGGTGATGAGAGCGTTGTGGTCAGGGCCTTGCAGGAAGGGGCGCAGGATTACCTCGTCAAAGGCCAGGTGGATAGCAGCCTTCTCTTCAGGGCGATCAGGTACGCCATAGAGAGGAAGCGGGCGGACATCAAGATAAGGCACCTCAATATGGTTCTGAAGGCGATCCGGAACGTCAATCAGCTCATAACCACGGAAAGGGACAAGAACAGACTCCTCAAAGAGGTATGCGCGACCCTGGTGAACACCCAGGGATATTCAAGCGCCTGGATAATGGTTCTAGAAAAAGACGACGTCATCTCGCAATTCGAACATGCAGGGGACAAGAAATTACTAGAGATCCCAGACCTTTTCAAGAAAGGACAGGCCCCACATTGCATAAAGGAGGCATTGGAAAGTCCGAAGACCGTCTACATCGATGACACCTTCCTTAAGTGCCAGGACTGTCCGATCGGGAAAAATGGGGGCTGCACGAAGACCATGATAAAGAAGCTGGCCGTGCATGACCGGGTTTACGGCCTCCTCTCGACATCAATACCACCCTTGTTAGATGTCAGTGACGAGGAGTTCTCGCTTTTTGACGAGGTCTGTGGTGACCTGGCGCATGCCCTTTTCGTGATGGAAATGGTGATAGATAAAAAGAGGTCCTACGACGACCTTTTATTGTCGGAGGAGAAGTTCAGGACCCTCTTCGACAGCGCGAGCGATGCTATTTTCATTCATGACGAGACCGGAAAGATGCTCGAGGTGAACGCGGTCGCCTGCAAGAGATTGGGTTTATCCAGGGAGGAGCTCCTTCGGATGACCCCTATGGACTTCGACACTCCCGAGAATGCGTCCATCTTTGGTACTCGGACCGCGGAATTGAAGAATAAAGGTCAGATAATATTCGAGACCATCCACATGGCAAAGGACGGGAGGAGGATCCCCACCGAGATCAATGCTCAGATGATAGAGTTCCATGGTCGCCCCGCAATCCTCAGCATCGCTAGGGACGTCACGGAGAGAAAAAAGAACGAGGAGCAGGCAAAGCAAAGGGCGAGGGACGAAATATATGGTTTCCTCGCGAGCGCGCTCCCTGTATTCGCATCAAACGTGCCGGCCCAGGTGCGGGATACCTTCGTCATCGGTTTCGGCGAGCGATTCGAGAAGATCATGCGCCCCCGGTTCCAGGAGGCCGTAGAGGATAGCAGGCACTGGGAGGAGGTCAGCGGTGCCGGCTTCCATGGAGGTCACACCTCGATAGAGAATCAAGTGGATTGGATCGCCGAACTGTTCTCCAACTTCGGCATCACCGTCGAGAAAGGCGTCACAAATAATAAAGCATTCCTTGAAATGCTCGACTGCCCATGGTCCGCCGAGGCCAAGGGCAATCCTATATTCTGCCTCCTCTGCAGGACAATGGTTATTAGGTATGCGAGCTGGACGGACACGCAAGCCAGCGCGAACCAGATCTCGAGCATCGCCGCAGGGGCCAAGAGCTGCCAGTTCGAGCTGACCGTTCCTTCGAAGGATACCCGGGTCCCCCTGGACAAGGATGTGAAAAATAATTGAAGGCATCATCATGACCAATGAGAATTCAAATGATGGGCAAGTAAGGAGGCCAAGATGAGCGAGGCTAAGGAGATGAAGCGGATCTGCACGGGCATACTGCAGCTCGATCTGCTACTTGGCGGCTTTCCCATGGGTAGGACGATCCTCGTCACCGGGGATGCCGGTACCGGCAAGACCATCTTCGGGCTCCAGTTCGCGATCGCCTGCTGCAAGGCAGACCTTAGGACGGTCCATGTAGCGACCGAGGAGGGGACCGAGGACCTCAAGGCACAGGCCAAGTCCTTTGGCTGGGATTGCGCCGAGCACATCAAGAACGGTGCCCTGACCTTAGTAGGGCTCTCTACGAGGAGGACTCAGGAGATCGAGACCTCCGTGTCCATGAACATCGACCCATCAAAAGGCAACTTCGACAGCCTCACGCAGTCCCTTCCAAAGGGAACAGAGGTCCTGGTCATCGACAGCCTCGGGAGCCACGCCTCGGACCTGACGCCCAGGGAGTTCAAGGACAGGCTGGACGTCCTCATCCATAATCTCAACAAGCGCGAGATCACGACAATGCTGATCCTCGACAGCGCCACCTCAAGGGAGTACAACGACCTGGCCCTGTTCTCGGTCTACGGGGCCATCGTCATGTTGAAGAAGGAGAACCCGTACACGGGACGTCGGGAACGCGTCCTGGACATCGTGAAGATGAGGAACACGAGCACGCCCGTCCAGCTCCTCACCTTCGACATAACCACTGAGGGCATCACAATAATATCCACCGGTGAGCTCGAGGGCCCTCCGGAGAAGGTGCCTCACGCCACGGGCCCTAGAAAGAAGGGTTGACCAAGTTGGCCCGCTCGGGCCCAGCAAGCAAAGACTAGTAATTATATATATAAGTAAGGATTTATTTACAGATTTTATTTAATTAGTATATTATTTTCATTCACCAGGGTTATCTTCTAACTGGCCAAAGGGCGTAGGGGGTGAGGGAATGGACAGGATCAAGACAGGGATACGTGGGCTCGATAAGGTTCTTGCGGGCCTTCCCAAGGGCCGGACGGTTCTTGTGACAGGGAATGCTGGCTCGGGGAAGACCATATTCGGCATGCAGTTCGCGAACGAGTGCTGCAAGAACGGCCTCAAGTCCGTCTACATGGCCACCGAGGAGAACGTGCACGACCTGGAGCTCCAGGCCACCTCCTTCGGATGGAACTTCAAGGGCTATGAGAAAAGCGAGATGTTCAAGTTCATTGAGCTCACGACCGAGAGGATCCAGGAGATCGAGGCCGCGAACAGCATCCGCATCGAGACCAAGAAGGGCGGCTTCGAGGGGTTCCTTGATGCGATACCCGAGGACACCAAGGTCCTGATAATAGACAGCCTTGGCAGCCACACCACGAACCTGTCGCCCAGGGAGTTCAAGGACAGGCTCGATGTCCTGGTCCATAACTCGAACAAACGGGGCATCACGACCATGCTGATACTTGACAGCGCGACCTCGAAGGAGTACAACGACCTTGCGTTGTTCTCCGTCTACGGGGCCATCGTCCTCATGAAGAGGGAGAACCCCTACACGGGACGCAGGGAACGCGTGATGGACATTGTCAAGATGAGGAACACGAGCACGCCCATCCAGCTGCTGACCTTCGACATCGGGCTGGAGGGAATAGTGATAACATTGAACGATAACGGCATAGATAAATAAGGCCGGACAGACATGTATCACGCGGTGTTCCCAGATCCCCAAGACCGCATCGAGCAAACGCCGTTCTCGAGATCAATGCTTAGCGGTCTCGGGCCGATGTCCGCTACGGCCCGATGAGCCCTGGATCCCCATGAGGAACGATGTATGGACGTGAACCAATCCATTGCCATCATTTTACTAGTAGTGACCGCGTTCATCTCGGCCGTGCTGGCGTCGTACGGCCGGCGGTGCAGCCCGGCGCCCGGGGCCCTCCCATTCATGGTCATGATGGCGCTCGTGGCCCTCTGGTCCATCCTATATGCCTTGGAGATCATGTCCACCGACCTTTCCGAGAAGGTCCTTTGGGCCAAGTTGGAGTACATCAGCATCGCGTTCATACCCGTTGCCTGGGCCATGTTCGCGTTGGATTATTCAAGCACCAAGGGCGGTCGGCAGATCCACAGGGCGCTCATCCTGTCCGTGCTCCCTGCGACCACGCTCGGATTGGTCCTGACGAACGACATTCATCACCTGCATTGGAGCGCGACGTACCTGGACGCCTCTGGCCATTATCTCATAGTCGATGGCGGGCCCTGGTACTGGGTCCACGCGATCTATTCGTACCTCCTCCTGATCATGGGCGTGTATCTCCTCGTGAAGCTGTTCTATAAAGCGAAGACCGTCTACAAGGGACAGCTCACGGCCGTCCTGATCGGCATCGGTGCCCCCTGGGTCGCCAATGCGATCTATTTGGCGCACCTGATGCCGATACGCTACCTCGATCCAACCCCCTTCGCGTTCACTATCATGGGCGCTGCCTTCGCGTGGGCCTTCTATTATTGGAGGCTGCTCGACATCGTGCCAGTGGCCCATGAGAGGGTCGTAATGGGCATGGGCGACCCGATAATCGTCATTGACGCAAAGGGTCGCATCATAGAGGTGAATCCCGCGGGGATGAGTCTCCTGGGCCTGGCCCAGAACGACATCATCGGAATTCCCATGCAGACCGTGTTCAAGGATTGGCACGAGATGCTCGAGAAGCTCATGGACCTCCAGCCGATGGTGGCCGGGGACAAGCGAACGGGCAGGACGGAGATCGAGCGTATGGGGGACGTGAGCTTTGGGAAAGGCGATGAGAAGAGGCACTTCGAGGTCACGGCCGATTCACTGCTAGATAGGGACGGGAACTATCGAGGGCGCATCATCGTGATGCGGAATGTCACAAAGAAGGTGCAGGCCGAAGAGCGTCTCAGGAAGGCCCACGACGGCCTAGAAGAGCTCGTGAAGATAAGGACCAAGGACCTGAACACGGAACGGGACCTCCTGAACCACATCATGGACACGAGCCCGGTGGGCATCGTCAAGGTGGACCGGGACGGTATTATCTCATTCGCGAACCCACAGGCGGAGAAGGTCCTTGGCCTGACCGTAAAGGCCATCACTGGACGCAAATACAATTCTCCCGAATGGGAAATCACCTCGGTGGACGGGGGACCCTTTCCGGATGAGACACTACCATTCAACATCGTGATGAGGACCGGGAAGTCGGTCCATGACATAAGGCACGCCATCCAACATCCGGATGGAAAGCGGGTGATACTGTCCATCAATGCCTCGCCGGTCATCGATGAGAGGGGCAAGGTCCAGGGGATGGTCGCTTCCGTCGAAGACATCACGAAGAAGGTGGAGGATGACAGGAAGACGAAGGAATCCGAGAGGAACTACCGGTCCATATTCGAAGCTGTCAAGGATGGCCTTGCCACGATAGACCCGGAGACGGACCGCATCGTGGACGTGAACCCGAGATGGTGCGAGATATCAGGGTACCCGAAGGAAGAGATCAAGGGCCATACGGTCCAGGAGATGTTCCCGCCCCAGATGCAGGTCAACTACGCGTTCGCCCATCAGACATTGCAGAGGATATTCCAGGAAGGCGCCATAGGGTTTGAATGGCAGATGAAGACCAAGGCAGGAAAGACCATCTGGTTGGATGTCGGCATGTCACGCACATCCATAGGCGGTAAGGACATGGTCCTGGCCATCGCAAGGGACATCACCGATAGGAAGCTGGCCGAGAAGGAGAAGAACGAGCTGTTGATGACCAAGGCCCGGGCAGAGGTTATGGGGTTCCTCGTGAGCGCATTGCCCGTCTTCGCGGCGAGCATACCGACCGAGGCCAGGGGCATCCTTGTCAAGAACTTCGGCGAAAGGTTCGAGAGGATCATGAGGCCGAGGTTCCTGGCCGAGCTCAAGGACCTGAACCTGGACATGGAGGTCCAGAAGGCTGAGAACATCGACATAGGCATGCTGTTCGACGTTTACCTCGAGTGGATGGTAGCCTTGTTCTCGAGCTTCGGGACACAGGCCAAGGGGAGGCCTGGCAAGGACCACGGCCACCTTGAGCTCCTCGCATGTCCGTGGATCGAGGCCGCGAAGGGCAACCCCATATTCTGTCTGATCTGCAGGACGATGGTCATGAGGTCCTTCACATGGACTGGGCTGGAAGGGAACGCGACGCAGAAGGAGAGCATCGCCGGCGGGGCGGCGAGCTGCTGGTTCGACTTCTATCTCTTATCGTCGGAGGAAGGCAGGGGAAAGGCCCTGCCCTAGGGCCTCTCCCATGATTGCCAAAGGTTTTTTATTTACAACCGGTATACCCGCGCGAGAGGGGAAGCGAGTGCTCAAGGAATGCCGGCAGCACGGATACTTCAGGGATGAGACCTGCCCCGAGTGCAGTGACAAGGGCAGGTTCCTCATGAACGATGAGGAGATCGACACCCTAGGCAGGATAATGGCAGGCATACTCAGGCACTTCCCGGAAAAGTTCGACCTTCACATGGACGAGCACGGTTGGGTCGAGGTCGGGCCGATGATCGAGGCCATCCAGGAGAAGAGGCCCCAGTTCCATTGGCTCAGGGCCCACCACATAATCGCCGTGGTCGAGACGGACCCCAAGGGCCGCTACCAGTTCGACGAAGGCTTCATCAGGGCCACCTACGGGCATTCCTTGAACATAGACCTGGACCTCCCGACGGACGACATCCCCGAGAGGCTCTACTATCCAGCCACCGAGGAGGAGGCGGACATAATCCTCGAGGTTGGCCTGAAGCCCTCGGACAGGAAGAAGGTCCATCTCAGCAAGACGGTCCAGGACGCGGTGACCGCCTCGGCCCACCGGGAGGCGAAACCCGTGATCCTGGAGGTCGACGCCCAGGGCGCGATCGATGGCGGCACGGTCATCATGAAGGCCGGGTACACGGTCTTCATCACGGACGAGATAAAGCCCGAGTTCCTCACCAAGATAAGCGTCGAGTCCGCACTTGTCGAGGACAAAGAAGACGGCCCTGAGGACGACGAGGAAAAGGGCCAGGGCGAGGAATAGGGCCTTCGGGACAGGTTACTTGGACCTCAGCTTCCTTCGTACCAGCAACACCGCGACGCCGAGGGCCGGCACCAAGGCCAGCGACTCGAAGCCGGGTATCTTGTAGCTCTTCTGCCAGTCCTGTATCCCGGAGCCGGCGGGCTTGTCCGTCACCGTCGCCGAGGAGCGCTTGTAATCAATATTTATGTAATTGGCCGACGCATCATAGTCGGCATTGCCCTGGTACGAGAACTGCCACAGGGTGTAGTAGTTCTGCAGGTCGTCCCCGTTGCCATCGGATTCCCATTCGGTCAGCCGGTACGGGTCGCGGACAAGGAACTCCTTGTTGGCCGGGTCCATGTTTATCGTGAGTCCACCACCGGCCCGGAGCGGTATGTATGCCTTCATCCAGGCGTGCCCGCCCCATTTGTTCGTGAACTCATCGTAGAGGGCGCCCATCTCGAGCCAGGCCGGGATGCCCTGGGCGCGGGCCAGGGACGCGAACAGGATGGACTGGTCGTCACAATCGCCCGTCCCCGAGCTTAGCGTCTCCAGGGGGTCCTTGGGCTGCCAGCCCCTGGCCTTCTCGTAAATGATGTTGTTCCTCATCCAGGTGGCCAGGGCGTCCAGCTTCTCGTAGATGGTCTCCTTGTCGCCCGCGATCTTGTTGGCCAGGGCCTGGATGTCCGGGTTGGTCGGCTTTATCTTCCACTCGTCGCCGAGATAATTATTGTACGTGGAAGGGACATCCTTCGGCGTCCCGGAGGTCTCGGGCGTGACGGACCATTTCACGGTCGTGGCCTTGAAATGGTAGGAGATGGCGATCGTTATGGGCGCGTCCGCGTCGCCGTGCCAGTTCATCTCGTTCCCGTTCTTCACGCCCATCGGCGTCGGTGAGAACGTTGTGATCTCCTGGGCCCCCGATATGTCATAGGGTACCGGGACCTTCAGGTCATAGGTCACGGTGCCCGACTTCACGTCAAGGCCGAAGGTCCTCTGCATATCGTATTCGGCCGATTCTGGGAAGAGCCGCGGTGACGGCTCGGTCAGGTCCGCCATGAGGACGTCCCGGGCCTCCGGTAAAATGTTCTGTGTGATAGGGAGCATGAACAGGACCAGCATGACCACAATGATGATGACGCCCTTGGCGACGCCCCATTTGTCCTTGGACCTGGCGAACCTGCGCTTGATGGATGCCTCCTCGGCCTCCCCATAGGGCTGGCCTGGTTGCCCATCAGCACGCCGTGCGACCCTGACCGCACCGTACTGTGGCGCGACGCCCTGCTGTTCCTTCCTTCGCCTATAGGCCTCGACCGCGGCCCTGCGGGAGTCATCATATTCGGCCGTCCTGCGATAGGTCCCGGCCTGCGTCGCGGCCTTGGATTCCTGGTACTGCCGATAGAGCCTCCGATCGGGAGAGGAACGCCGGGGCGGCGGGGGCGCGTATGCTTGTGCCTGCGGGTCGGGATATAGCTCGTCCGGACCCGCCTGTTCATCGTATTGGCCCTGGGGCATCTCGACGAAATCATCGGGCCTGGCATCGGTCCATTCAGGTTCACTGGTATCGACATCGGGATAGGATGGAGCGGCCGGAGGTGCCTGAGGCTGTGGCGCCGGGGGCCTTTGCCTAGGTGGCGTTGACGGCGGTTGTTGCTTTGATGCCTGTGGCTTTGGAGGTGGACGCTGGGCTGGAGGCGTCTGTGCTGCTGGCTTTGGAGGTGGACACTGGGCTGGAGGCGTCTGTGCTGCTGGCTTTGGAGGTGGACGCTGGGTCGGAGGCGCCTGTGTTGCTGGCTTTGGCCTCTGCGGGGGCGTCGGAACATCATCGTCCAGAAGGCTTTTGGTGGGCATCGTCATAGATTATCCCGGTCGTTCGATTTAAACCTTTGGAGGGGTTGAATTGAACGGGCCCTTTGATGCTCATTCCTCTTCGCTCTTTGTAGCTTTAGGCTTTTCTCCAAAGGTTATACCCGGGACACCGGGGCCCTTCCCTTTGCCTCTCTTACTGTCGTAGTACCTCAGCTTCATCTTCCGACGCCTTTCCCGTGACAGACGCCTCGTCAAGGTCAAGGGCATGAAGTCCTTCCTGAAGAAATAGACACCGAAGAGGCCGATGCCCGCCAGGACCATGGCCTGGCCGAGCCTCGCCGGGAACCAGGAGAACCAGTACCAGAAGACCATGAAATTGAAGAATATGTGATAGGCCAGGGCCAGCCACAGGAAGTTCCACCGGACCTTCTTCGCGCTGCCGTAGCCGATCAACCCGCCGGTGGTCGCGTATAGGCCCACGAACCCAAGGGCAAGGAAGATCGCTGTCGGCAGGAAATAGGGGTTCCCGGCTGCGTCGGTAGGGTCCGGGTACAGGTCCCGATAGACGACGGCAATGATGGACGTGGCCCCGAAGCCAAGACCGAAGGAGAGGCCGTAGTACGTCGTCGAGTGCTGTGCCCTGAACCACTTCAGATAGAGGATGAGGTACTTTGTAAGCTCTTCGAAGACCGCGAAGGCTAACACATAGATCAGGATCGCGATGTCGAGGAAACCCATGACCTGTGGGTCTATGAACAAATGGAGGACGAAGGAGACCATGCCGAGTATCATGCCGCCGGCGAAGAAGGCGTATAGCGTGTTATCCTTGAGATATTCCTCATAGGTGTCCAGGAGGTAGTAGAGGACCAGTATGGCCGGTACGATACCGAAGAAGCTTGTCAGGAACAGCAATGTCTGCGGATTCATGTGACCTCAGCTACGTTGTCTTTGGCTCTGTAGCGCCATCGGGGCTAAAAAATCTTTGATGGCACTTTTATGAATCTGGAATCGTTCCCATCGCGATTTTCCGACGATAATCTCTAGTACGTACTGTTTAATAGGTAAAAGTATATAAGGGAGAATTGGTATTAGCCAAAAAGCAAACTGTCGTCAATACGGAGGAATACAAATGGCAAACAAGCCACATCTGAACCTAGTGTTCATCGGACACGTCGATCACGGCAAGTCAACCACAGTGGGCAGGCTCCTGCTGGACAGCGGCACCATAGAGCCCCACGTCATAGAGGGCCTGAAGAAGCTCGCTGAGGAGAAGGGCAAGGCGACCTTCGAGTTCGCTTTCGCCATGGACCGGCTGGAGGAAGAGAGGAAGAGGGGTCTGACCATCGATATCGCGCACCAGAGGTTCGACACGCCCAAGTACTACTTCACAGTCATAGACGCCCCTGGCCACAGGGACTTCGTCAAGAACATGATAACGGGCACGTCCCAGGCCGACGCCGCGGTGCTCGTCGTGGCCGCTCCCGAGGGCGTCCAGGCCCAGACCAAGGAGCACGTCTTCCTGGCCAGGACCCTAGGCATCGGCCAGCTCATCGTGGCCATCAACAAGATGGACGCGACGAAGCCCGAGTTCAGCGAGGCCAGGTACAAGGAGGTCAAGGAAGAGGCCGAGAAGCTCCTGAAGTCCGTCGGGTACAAGGCCGATAAGATCCCCTTCATACCCATTTCCGGCTACAAGGGCGAGAACGTCGTCAAGGCCACCGGCAAAATGCCATGGTGGAAGGGCAAGACCCTCATGGGCCAGTTCGATGAGTTCGAGGTCCCGCCCAAGCTGACGGACAAACCACTTCGTTGGCCAATACAAGATGTGTACACCATCACCGGCATCGGAACGGTCCCAGTGGGCCGCATCGAGACCGGCATAATGAAGGCCGGCATGACACTGAGCTTCCAGCCCTCGAACAAGATCGGCGAAGTGAAGAGCGTCGAGATGCACCACGAGCAGATACCCCAGGGTGTCCCCGGCGACAACGTCGGCGCCAACATCTCCAAGATAGGCAAGAAGGACATCAGAAGGGGCGACGTAGGCGGTCCCGCCGACAACCCCCCGACGGTAGCAAAGACCTTCACGGCCAGGATAATGGTCCTGAACCACCCGTCCGTAATAACGGCCGGTTACACGCCTGTCTTCCACCTGCACACGGCACAGGTCGCGTGCACCATCGAGGAGATCAAGCAGAAGCTCGACCCCAAGACGGGCGCGGTCCTCGAGACGAACCCCGAGTTCATCAAGACCGGGGACGCGGCCGTCATCAAGGTCAGGCCCACCAAGCCCCTGGTCATCGAGGCCGCCAGCCAGTTCCCGCAGCTCGGCAGGTTCGCCATACGTGACATGGGCATAACGGTGGCCGCGGGCATGTGCCTCGAGGTCGAGAAGAGGTAGAACCTCCCCCGACCTTTCGTTCCTGTTTTTATATTTCATTTTTTATTATCCATTATTTTTATCCATTATCCCACAGCATGTTCGAGAACATCATCATGAGCGCGGGGTCCCAGCGAATTCCCTTGTAATATATATATTAAAGAATAACGATGTAGGGCCGTCAGCAACAGCTCGGAGCGTGATGTGACACGATGGACCCGATGATCGGTTGGGGCCTCATTGCGATAGGCATAATCCTTTACGTAATAGAGGTCCTGCTCCCGGGCCAGACCTTCCTCATGGTCCCGGGGACCTTCTTCGCGACCCTGGGCGTCATCGCCCTCGCGACGGGAAACATGGACTTCACATTCGGAGCGTCTGGCCTGCTCATTGCGCTGGCAATGACCGCGATCTCGGCCGTGCTCACCTTCGCGATATACAAGAAGCTCGGTAAGGTCGAGCCCCCGCAGACCACCGTGGCGGAATCCCTCATCGGCAGGAAGGGCTGGGTGACCAAGAAGGTCGTCCCGGACGAGATATCGGGCAAGGTCCGCATCGGCACCGAGGAATGGAGCGCCAAGGCCGACGAGGCCATCGAGGTCGGCAAGTACGTCGAGGTCGTGGACAGCAAGGGGGTCCATGTGGTGGTCGTCGAGATCGAGCCGCCGCGGAAGGCTGCCAAGAAGGCCAAGGACCTTGAGACCCTCGAGGACGAGGACAAGAAGTGATGTCATTCTCATGTTCTATTAAAGGAAAAGCAAGGAGGCAGAAGCAATGGTCGATATCGTAATGGTCCTGGTCGCGATCATCATCGTGGTGGTCATCCTGCTGGTCCTTATAGGCGGGCTGGTCACCGTCCAGCCCTACGAGCAGGGGCTCGTGATCGTCCTTGGCAATTTCCGCAAGATGCTCAATCCTGGGCTGCACTACGTCGTCCCTTGGATCAGCAAGGTCGTCAAGATCGACCTGAGGACGCAGGTGTTCGATGTGCCGCGGCAGGAGGTCATCACGAAGGACAACTCGCCCTCCAACGTCGACGCTATCATCTACATCAAGGTCACGGACCCGAGAAGGGCAGTGTTCGAGGTCCAGAACTACCGGATCGCGACCATAGCCCTGGCCCAGACGACGCTCAGGGCCAAGATAGGCAACATGGAGCTCGACCAGATACTCTACGACAGGCACGCCATAAACACCCAGCTGAGGGACGAGCTCGACAAGGACACGGACCCGTGGGGCGTCAGGGTCGAGAGGGTCGAGATAAGGGAGGTCGACCCCGTCGGACCGGTCAAGGCTGCCATGGAGGAGCAGACCGCGGCCGAGAGGGAGCGGAGGGCGCAGATACTCAGGGCCGACGGCAAGAAGCGTGCCGCCATACTCGAGGCCGAGGGCGCCAAGCAGTCCAGGATACTCCAGGCCGAAGGGGTCCGGATGTCGAGGATACTCGAGTCCGAGGGCGCCCGGGTGGCCAAGATACTGGAGATGCAGGGCGAGGCCCAGTCGCTCAGGATACTGACCGTAGGCGCGGCCCTGCTCGACGACAAGGCCTTGACCATAAAGTCCCTGGACACGCTCAGCATAATGGCCAACGGCAAGGCCACGAAGATCATCTTCCCGTTCGAGATCAGCAAGCTCATAGAGGGCGCCAGCCAGTTCATAGGCGCTAGCCGGGAAACGCCCAAGAGGACGGTCGCAGACTACGACGAGCTCGAGCGGCGCTTGGGCAAGGCGGACGAGATCCTCGGGCCCATCCCGTCCGCGGTCGAGATGCGGGAGGAGATCAAGACCGAGATCAGGAGCATCGAGAAAGAGGTGGACTACATGCCCGACAAGCTGGCCCGCCTCGGCGGGGGACCAATGACGAGCCCGTCCCCCGAGATCCTCCAGACCCCGCAGGAGGAGCTCCAGCCTCCGGGCGAGACCGTGAGACCGCCGCCTCCAACGGTCAGGGCCGTGCCCAAGAAAAGGCCCCCGTCGCAACCCTAAGAACCCCTGGCCGGGGTGGGCCTTCCGACGAGGTCCCTAGCTATTTCAGCAAATTCTATATATGTCAAATGACCTAGGCCCTCCTCGGTGGTACATATCTCGTTCTGTCCGAGATGCAACACGAGCCTTGAGAACTACATGCAGTTCTGCTGGAACTGCGGCACCAAGCAGGTCGGGGGCCAGACCTACGGGCCGCAGCAACAGAGGCCCCAGGTCATGGCACCTGTCCAACAGGCCCCGCCGCAGCAGCAGGGCTATTACCAGCAGGGATATGGTGTCCAGAGCCAACAGCCGTACCAGCAGAGCGTGACGGTGACCTACGGGAACCCCCAGATGGCCATGTCAGGGCCCGCCATGCAGCAGAGGAACCAGGCCATAATCCCGTGCGCATTCTGCGAGGGCGAGGGCCACCACCCAATGAACTTCGACCAGCCCTGCCCGATATGTCGTGGAGCGGCCAAGGTCACGGTCATAGAGCCCTACACGAGGTGCCAGCAATGCGAGGGGTCGGGAAAGCAGTTCGCGACCATGGAACAGATATGCGCCACATGCCAGGGAAAAGGGGTCATCCAGCTCTAGTTCTTTTCCTGTCCTCGTTCGGTCATTGATAGGTTTTTCGATAAGTCCTCAATAATCTTTAATATACTAGAGAGATTAACATATGTTGAGGATATCTAGTTGCGTTTATCTTGGAACAGGACAAAGGTCGTTGCCAGCATGAACACACATGATACAGTTAGGAAGCACAGGGCCGCCATAATCACGTCCATCGTCATCATCTTGTCATTGATGCCATTGTTTCCCTTAGTGCCCCTGGCCTCGGCCACCAACGACCCGACACAGCCGGCCAAGGGCGGCACGGCCTACGTCACCGGTGACTGGAACGTCACCACGGCCAAGACGTACAAGGACTGCATCATCGTCGTGAAGGGCAATCTCACGGTGAAGTCGGGCGGCAGCCTGGACCTGGACAATGTGACGCTCAAGATGAACTCCACCTACGACGGGGAGTTCGCCATCATGGTCAAACCCGGCGGGAGCTTCAAGGCGATCAACGGGACCCTCATCACCGCCAATGACATCAGTCACAACTTCCGGTTCGTCGTGAACGCCACGGGGACCCTCCAGTTCGACCGTGTGACCATGCACCATTGCGGCATGAGCGGCGCCCTCCCGCCCGAGATGCTCGGCCTATATGTGGTTTCGAACAATGTGAAGATCAACAATTCCAACCTGAGCACCAATGGCTATGGCATAATAGTCGAAGGGGCCAACATAACGCTCACGAACTCCACCCTCAATCACAACGAGGTCCACGGAGCGTACTTCATCGATTCCAGCACGAGCCGCATAGAGCACATCAACGTCTCAGAGAACGGCTTCTATGGGCTGGCCATGATATTCAGCAACCTCACGGCGATAAAAAACGTCAGGTCCATCAACAACTCGTTCGATGGGATAGCGGTCTACAAGTCCAACCTCACGATGAGGAACGTGTTCAGCGACAGCAACCAAAGGCTGGGCATCATCACGCAATCGGCGAACGTGTCCATCTATGATTCCACATTCACGAACAACGCGTTCTTCGATGTCTATGCCACGGGCCATAGCGTGAGCCCCTTCGCCATGACGGGCCCAGGCAAGGTCGACCTCTACGATGTCATATACGGGACCCATCATCTGCACGACCCGACCCAATCCCTCAACTCCTCCTATTCGACGAACGTCAGCGTCCGCTGGATGGGCGGGGCACAGGTCCCAACTGCGAACGTGACAATATTCAACAACAGCGGGACCGCCGATGGAGGAATCGCCTTCAAGGGCAAGACCGATGTCAATGGCAGGATAAAAGGCATCATGGTGAAGGTGCTCGAAGAGAGCCCCATGATGCAAGCGACCTTCAGCCCGCACAAGTTCAAGGCCGAGAAGGACGGGAAGGCCGGAGAGATGATGTTCAACGTCTCGGGTCCGTGGACCACGGCGGTCGTCGGCATCGACTCGAACATCCCGGTGATAAAGATCAAGACCCCGAGCGAGGGCGCCCTGTTGAACAGGAGCACCTTCTGGATGAACGGGACGGCGAGCGATTTTGATGGCATAGACAGGGTCAATGTCTCATGGAACGGAACGAACTGGCCCAAGGCCACCGGCAACGAGAGCTGGTCTATAGCCCTAACGCTCGGTGACGGCCACCACAAGCTAATGGCCAGGGCCTTCGACAAGTTCGGTACCGCAAACGAGGCCACGGTCAACATCACGATAGACACTGTTCCGCCGGTCGTCGAGATCAAGTCCCCTGCATCAGGCTCCTTGACCAATGGGTCCACCGTCATCGTCACGGGTTCGACCGAGGTAGGGGCCGTGGTCACGGTGGGCGGGAAGACCATCCCGAACGTGAACGGCAACTTCTCCTTCACGGCGTCCCTCGTGTTGGAAGGCCCTAACACGATCACCGTGATCGCCAAGGACGCGGCGAACAACACGAACGAGACGAGCGTCACGGTGGACCGGGACACCACGTCCCCAATAATCAATGTGACCTGGCCTCCGTCAGGTTTCATGACGAAGGACGATTTCGTCACGATCTCGGGCCAGGTGATGAGCGCCACGAACATGAGCTTCAGGAACGGCCCGATATTCCACGAGATCAATGTCTACACCGATTTCTTCGATAACAACATGCCTGTGTTCGAGGGCCGCAATGACATGGTCATCAAGGCCTGGGACATGGCCGGGAACACTGCGACGGCCCTTGTGACGGTGACCAAGGACACGATACCGCCCGTCCTTCAGGTCCAATGGCCGAACATCACGTACACAAGAGAGCGTCACATTACCTTCAAGATCATGACCGAGCCGGGCGCCAATGTAACGGTGAACGGCCAGCCCGCGAACGACCCGAACAAGGACGGAAACATCACCTATATATTCGACCTGCACCAGGGCCAGAACAGCATCACCGTCGTATCCACGGACAAGATGGGGAACCTCAACAGGACCTGGAAGGGCGTGGAGGCGGACTTCCTGCCGCCGGTCCTCCATATAGACAGGCCCGCCGAGGGCGATGTCCTGAAATCGAGAGAGGTCAACATAATAGGGAGCGCAAGCGACGAGCTGGTCGTTACGATGGTGGAGGCCAAGGTCGATGACCTCGAATGGTTCCTTTGCATCGGAACCGATGTCTGGTCCAATACCCTGAACCTGGCCCCGGGCCCACATACGCTCACGGTCAGGGCCTGGGACCTCGTAGGCAATAATGCCACGGCCATGGTGAACTTCTCGGTGCTGGCCGGCCCTGTGGACATGCTGAAGCCCGAAGTGACGATCTCATGGCCAAAGGACGGCACGACCTTGATCGAGGGCACCTATATTATTACCGGTACCGCACTGGACGATGTGAACGTCAAGAGCGTCGAATGGAGCACCGACGGCAACAGCTGGTATCCATGCAACGGGACCGCCCATTGGAGCCTTACGGTGAACCTCACCAAAGGGAGCTACATCTATTACTTCCGGGCGACGGACGGCTCTGGTAAGTTCAACATCACATCCGTTTCGATCATTGTCAAGGCGAAGGGGACCGGTGGGAATGGCAATGCCGGCAGCCCGTACATGCTGTGGCTCATAATCGTGCTCCTCATCGCCATCGTCCTAGTGGCCCTGTATGCCGCGTACATGGGTAGGAGGGACACCAGGGCCATCGAAGAGGAGGAAAGGATCGAGCGCAGGGGCGCCGGGACCTTTGAGGATGAGGAGGTCGACGATTCGGAGGAATAAGCCGTATGGCCCCATCATGTTTTTTCAGTATCAAGATTTAATTAGTCCATTTTGCTTGACTATAGGCATCGGCGCAACAAGAAGATTCACTTGAAGCGATTGGAGATGATATGATGGAAGGCGATAGGATCTCATACCATGAATCGGTCCGTAAGGCCTACGAGAGGATCAAGAAGGACGGCATCACGAACATATGGGACAGGTTCGAGGCCCAGGGCATGGGCGGGAACCCTGACCAACGATGCCCGTTCTGTTTGGCGGGTGCACGTTGTGACCTATGCTCCAACGGGCCCTGCAGGGCCGATGCTGCGAAGGACAAGCGCGGCGTCTGCGGCATCAAGGCCGACGGCATGGCTATGAGGATGATGCTTCTAAGGAACATCATGGGGACCGCCACCTATCACTATCATACAGAACAGACCGTGAAGACCCTCAGGGCCACGGCCGAGGGTAAGACCCCCTTCGAAATCAAGGAGCCAAAGAAGCTCCGGGAGTTCTCGAAGCGCCTGGGCGTCAAGACCAAGAGGAACATCAGCGACCAGGCGATCGCGCTATGTGACTTCGTGCAAGCGGACTTCCACCGGCTCCACGACCAGCCCAGCATCATTGTCGAGGCCCTGGCCCCTCCGGAGCGTAAGGCTGTCTGGAAGAAGCTCGGGATCTTCCCGGGCGGCGTCTACGGCGAGATGCTCAACTGCACGAGCTCCTGCCTGACCAACGTCGATGGCTATTATGCCAGCCTGGCCCTCAAGGCCATGGGGTTGGGCATAGCAACGACCTATCAGACACAGATAGTCAACGAGTACTGCCAGGACATTCTCTTCGGCATCCCGAGGCCACATAAGATGAGGGTCGACCTCGGCGTACTTGACCCGGATTATATAAACGTCCTTCCCAACGGTCACGAGCCATTCCTGGGCTTCGCGATGGTCCAGTTGGCCCGGACGCCGGAGTGGCAGGAGAGGGCCAAGGCCGTCGGCGCCAAAGGCCTCAGGATAATCGCCAACATCGAGACCGGCCAGGAGATGATACAGCGCTGGGAAATGGACGATGTCTTCTACGGGTTCACAGGTAACTGGATAATGCAGGACGCGGTCCTGGCCTCAGGCTGCGTTGACCTGTTCGCCTGCGACATGAACTGCTCCATGCCGGTGGACCCACTCTACGCCGAACGATACAAGTTCAAGCTCGTCCCCCTCAGCGAGCTCGTGGTCTTCGAAGGCGTCAAGGACCGCGTCAACTACGAGCCTGACAAGGCCAAGGAACAGGCTGGTAAGCTGCTGCAGATGGCCGTGGACAATTACAAGGTCCGCAAAGCCGCGAAGGTAGAACCCCTCCGGGGGTTGCCGATGAACGAGGCCATCGTTGGCTTTTCGCCCGAGAGCATCGTCAAGGCCCTGGGGGGCACGCTCGACCCCCTCCTGGATGCAATAAAGAAGGGGACCATCAAGGGCGTCGTCGGTATGGTGTCCTGCACGACCTTGAGGGACCACGGGCAAGATGTCCACACGATAAATGTCGTCAAGGAGCTCATCAAGCGGGACATCCTGGTCCTGTCCATGGGTTGCGGTAACGGCGCCATGCAGGTCGGAGGGCTCTGCTCCCTCGATGCAAAGCAGTACGCAGGCCCTGGACTGCGATCCCTCTGCGAGGCCTTGAAGGTCCCCCCGGTCCTGAGCTTCGGGACATGCACCGATACTGGCCGGTTCGCCGACCTCGGGTACGCGGTATCAAAGGCACTGGGCGATGTGCCATTGAAGGACCTGCCCATTGCAGCGGCCGCCCCACAGTACATGGAGCAGAAGGCCACGATCGATGCCATCATCGCCCTGGCCATGGGGCTCTACACATACGTGAACCCGATCCCGACGGTCACAGGCGGCCCCGAGCTGGTCAAGCTCCTGACCCAGGACCTCAAGGGGATCACCGGGGGCTTGCTGAGCGTCGAGCCGGACCCCGTCAAGGCCGTCGACGGCATAGTGGCCCACATAATGGGAAACAGGAAGAAGCTGGGCATCTGAACCTGGATGCCCCCTTTCCTTTTTCTCTCTATAACATCTAGTGTGGCCACGTAATGTTAGAAAATGAAATGAACGAAATAATAAATTATAAAAGGGAAAACCGAAGAAAGAACGGTACCAAGCCGCCTAAAAACGCCTTAGAACCTGCCGCCGCCGACGCGGCCGCCCGTTGCCGGTGGCCTCGCGACGTCGCACTTGATGGGCCTGCCCTTGAGCTCCTTGCCGTTAAGCTTGGAGATCGCGTTCTTGCCCTCTTCGTCATTTGCCATCTCGACGAAGCCGAAGCCCTTGGATCTGCCCGTGTACCTGTCCATTATTATCTTCACGCTAGACACAGTTCCGAACTCTCCGAAAGCCTGCTTGAGGTCCTCTTCAGTCAGCTCATACGATAGATTCCCAACATAGATGTTCATTCGTACCTTCTCCTTATTGACGTTCCCATGGATCAACTAGGTCCAGGCGGGACCCTTGCGCAGTCCACAGAGGCACTGTCGCCCAAGCCCCGTCGTCCCCCATACATAGAGGAACTTATATATAAAGTCGACAGGGTGGGCCGGGACATCATTGGCCGTCCGAGTTGCCAGTGAATACTTCCTTGAGCCTCGATGCGAACGATGGCGGGCTGGTCTCGAGGAACGATATGATGAGCGTGTTATTGGCGTTGGCCATCGAATAGCTGTAGGTGTCGAAGTTCCCTCTGGCCACATGCTCGAGGAACTGGAGCCTCCTATCCCTAGGCCACTTCTTGTAATGCCGCAATGCATTGCATTCATAGTTCCTGAGGCAATCGCCGGTCCTCAGGTCCTTGCCGTCGTTCTGCTTCGGGTGCAAAGGACAGCCCACGGAGCCGTCCTCGAGGTTCACGACGCCCTTGCAGACCCCGACATCGGTAATCCCGATCGTAGAATCCGCGAAGGCCTCTTTCGAGGAGTACAGCTTCGTGTAATAGAAGGTGTTCATGACGATCTGCTTCTTCACCGGCTCGATGGTGGCCCAGTCATAGCCGCAGCAGCCGAAACAACTGAGGTGCAACTGCGGTAGCTGACAGATGGCGTCGGGTATGTCCCATTTCCAGAGACCTGGTGCTTCGGGCTCTATCTCGTTCGGGCACATGATGATGGTCCCGGCCTACTTCTTCGGCTCCTGGTTCTCCTTGGCCTTCGGGTCGGGCTTCTCTTCGGCCCTCTCGATCTCGACGAGGATCTGGCCCATGTCCACCCTGTCCTCCACCTTGAAGTTCACGGCCTTGACCTTGCCCGGGTACGGGGCCTTGACCTTGTGCTCCATCTTCATGGCCTCGATGATGAGCAGGTCCTGGCCCTTCTGGACCACATCGCCCTGGCCAACGAATACCTTGACGACCTTACCAGAGATGGGCGAGTTCAGCGTCCCCTCCTCCTCGGTCTTGGGCGTGGCCCCTTCAGGCCCGGCCTTGGCCACCCTTAACCTGTAGACCATGCCGTCCATGAACACGTTCACGAGGTCCTTGTCCTTGGACACGACGCACTTGTTGGTGCGGTTACCGATGGTGAACTTCAGGAAGCCCGCATTGAATACCAGGACCTCGGTGGGGATCTCCTCGTCATCTATACTGACCTTGAATATGTTCTTGTCCTCTTTGACGGAGACCTTGTATACCTTGCCGCCGAACTCGTAGTCGAAGTCCATGCGTCACACCCCCTCGGCCCTCATGTACCGATCCTCCATTTGCCTCCCTGGACCCAGGGGGAATTGTGGTCCAGGTCTATGGTCACGCCCTTCCCGCCGGTCTGCTCGGCCTTGGACATGAGCTCGTCGAATATGCCCGCCGCGACCAGGACCTCTAGAGGTGGCCGGTTCTTCGACGGTGCGTACTCCTTGAGGTGGTCCTCTATGAAATGCGTCGTTATATCGCCGCGTTTGAAGGCCTCGTGCTCCAGGACCTTCTTCAGGAAGTCTATGTTCGTGGTGACGCCCATCGTCACGTAGTTCGATAACGCCCAGAGCATCTTCTGGATGGCGTCGTTCCTGGTCTCCGCATGGACGATCAGCTTGCCCAGCATCGGGTCATAATGGTGTGTTATCTGGTAACCTGCGGAAACGCCCACATCGTGCCTCACGTTCACACCGTGCGGTGGCGCGAACTCGGTCAGTGTCCCGGTGCACGGCAGGAAGTTCCTCTCGGGGTCCTCGGCGTAGATCCTGCACTCTATGGCATGGCCTCGCTGGAAGACGTCCTGCTGCTGGATCGTGAGGAGCTCGCCCGCCGCGATGCGCAGCTGCCATTTGACGAGGTCTATGCCGGTGGTCAGTTCGGTTATCGGATGCTCCACCTGGAGCCTCGTGTTCATCTCGAGGAAGAAGAACTGCCCATTGGAGAACATGAACTCGACGGTGCCCGCGTTCGTGTAGTCCGCGGCCTTGGCGGCCGCCACGGCGGCCTCGCCCATCCTCTTCCTGAGCTCCGACGTCAGGGCCGTCGATGGCGTTTCCTCTATGACCTTCTGGTGCCTCCGCTGGATGGAGCACTCCCTCTCGCACAGGTGTAGGACATGGCCATGCTCGTCGGCCAGTATCTGGATCTCTATGTGCCTTGGGGAGTCGAGGTACTTCTCGAGGAGCAGGGTACCGTCACCGAAGGCCGAGAGCGATTCCCTCTGGGCGCTCTCGAGCGCCTCGCGCAGGTCGGACTTCTTCCGAACGACCCTCATGCCCTTGCCGCCGCCGCCTGACGAGGCCTTGACCATGAGCGGGAAACCGATCTTCACGCCCTTGCCCAGCAATTGGTCCAGGGTCGTGGGCTTGTTGGAATAATAGCCGGGTATCACAGGGACGCCGGCATCCTCCATCATGATCTTGGACCCTATCTTGCTGCCCATCTTCTTGATGACCTCGGACCGGGGTCCTATGAACTTGATCTTGTTCTTCTCGCATTCGGCGGCGAAGTTCGGGTTCTCGGACAGGAACCCGTAGCCCGGGTGGATGGCCTCGGCCCCGGTCACCATGGCCACCTGCAGTATCTTCTCGATGTTCAGGTAGCTCTTGATGGGCGTCGGGTCGCCTAGCGGATGGGCCTCGTCGGCGAGCTGGACATGAGGGGCCTTCTCGTCGACATCGCTGTAGACGGCGACCGTCTTGATGCCCATCTCCTGGCAGGCCTTGATGACCCTGCAGGCGATCTCGCCCCTGTTGGCGATGAGGACCTTCTTGAACATCTCCACTTCGCTCCTGCAACATCGGTTCTCGCTATCTCTGTTCCTTGTCCCTTATTGCCCACTTCGCATCCCGCTTCCCGAGGAAGGCCGCGATGCCCTCCTGACCCTCGTCGGAGACCCGCAGGTTCGCTATGAGCTCCGCGGTCAACTTCCTGATGCCCTTGGGGTCGATATACGGGACCGCCCGCACTAGCTTCTTGACCTCCCTCATGGCCTTTGGCCCGGAGGATAGGAGGAGCTTGATCTTGGATTCCACGACCGAGTCGAGGGTCTCCGGAGGCGTGACAGCGTTCACCAGTCCGATCTCCTTGGCCCGGTTGGCGTCGAACCTCTCGCCCGTCAGGAAGAGCTCCCTCGTCGGGCCGATGCCTATCTTCCTTATGATGTAGGGGGCTATGACGGCCGGCACTATGCCGAGCTTGACCTCACTGAACGCGAACTTCGCATCGCTGGATGCTATGGCCATGTCGCACACGGCCACGAGGCCACAGCCACCGCCCATGGCGGGACCGTTTATCCGGCCTATGACCGGTTTCGGGCAGGTATCAATGAACTCGAGCATGTCCACCATGTGCTCGGCGTCCATGACGTTCTCCTCGATGTCGTAACCTGCGACCTTCTGCATCCAGTTGAGGTCGGCCCCGGCACAGAATGCGGTGGCGGCACCGGTGAGGACCACAACGCGTACGGCATCGTCTTCCTTGATGGCCTGGAAGAGGTTGCAGAACTCTATGATGACCTCATCGTTGAAGGCGTTCCTTACGTCGGGCCTGTTGATCGTGATCCGGGCGACCCCGTTCTTTATATCCAACAACAGGTCATTGTATCTCTTATACTCGGTCTTCTTTGCCATTGTAGACCACCTTGAAATATTGCGACCGCGGACCTCACATGCGGAACACGCCGTAGGTCGACGGCGGGATGGGCGCGTTGAGGGACGCGGAGATGCCAAGGGCCAGGACGATCCTCGTGTCTATGGGGTCGATGATGCCGTCGTCCCAGAGCCTCGCACTACTGTAGTACGGGCTGCCCTCCTTCTCGTACTTGTCGAGGATGGGCTTCTTCATCTTGTCCTCTTCCTCGTCGGACAGGGCTATGCCCTTCCTGAACAGCTGGTCCCTCTTGACCGTTACGAGGACGTTGGCCGCCTGCTCGCCGCCCATGACGGATATCCGGGCGTTGGGCCACATCCACAGCTGGCGCGGCTGGTAGGCCCTGCCGCACATGCCGTAATTGCCAGCGCCGAAGGAACCGCCGATGATGACCGTGAACTTGGGGACCTGGGAGCAGGCCACCGCAGTGACCATCTTGGCGCCGTCCTTGGCTATCCCGCCGGCCTCGTACTCCCTGCCGACCATGAAGCCGGTTATGTTCTGGAGGAAGACGAGCGGGATGCGCCTCTGGGCTGCCATCTGGATGAAGTGCGTGCCCTTGACGGCGCTCTCGGAGAAGAGGACGCCGTTGTTGGCAAGTATGCCGACAGGATATCCCATGATGTGCGCGAAGCCTGTGACGAGCGTTGGCCCGTAGAGCTGCTTGAACTCGTGGAAGCGGCTGCCGTCGACTATGCGCGCGATTATCTCGCGGACCTCGAAGGGCTGCTTCGGGTCCTTCGATATGATACCGTAGATCTCCTTCGCGTCGTAGGCCGGGTCCTCGGGCTTCTTGAGGTTCATGGAGGTCTTCGGCTGCCGGTTCAGGTTCTCGACTATGTTCCTGCAAATGCGGATGGCCTCCTTGTCGCTCGTGGCGTAGTGGTCCGTCACACCGGACTTCCTGCAATGGACGTCGGCGCCGCCGAGATCCTCCTCGCTGACATCGATGCCCGTGGCGGCCTTCACGAGGGGCGGGCCGCCGAGATATATCGTGCCCGTGCCCTTCACTATTATCGTTTCGTCGGACATGGCGGGCACGTAGGCCCCGCCGGCTGTGCACCTGCCAAGGACCACCGCGATCTGCGGGATGGCCTGGGATGACATCTTGGCCTGGTTGTAGAATATCCTGCCAAAGTGCTCGCGATCCGGGAAGACCTCGTCCTGCAGTGGCAGGAACGCTCCGCCCGAGTCCACTATGTAGATGCATGGCAGATGGTTCTCCATGGCGATCTCTTGGGCCCGGATGTGCTTCTTGACCGTCATCGGATAATAGGTGCCGCCCTTTACGGTCGCATCGTTGGCTATGAGCATGTACTCGCGGCCATGGATCGTCCCGATGCCCGTGACGATGCCCGCGGACGGGGCGTCGTTGTTGTACATATCATAAGCGGCGAGCGGGTTCAGCTCGAGGAAGGGCGTGTTGGGGTCGATAAGCAGATCGATGCGCTCCCTCGGCAGGAGCTTGCCCCGGTCATGGTGCAGCTTGACAAGGTCAGGGCCACCCCCGTCCATTATCATCTTGATCTTGGACTTCAGGTCGGCGACCATCCTCTGATAATGCTCGGCGTTCTTCTTGAAATCATCAGAGGTCTTGTCAACCTTGGTCTCAAGTACTTCCATCCATTCACCGAACCTTCAAATCGCGTTCGAGGCCTGTCGAGTTTCCCCATACCGCTTCTATAATAAGAATTTTTTTGCTATAATAGGCCTTCGGCATGTGCCGATGCGTATATAGGGGCCATGTTCAAAATTATATAAACATCTGAGAGAAATGTAATTAAGGTATAATTCATCTGGTCCGGTCGGAACGGGGGGATGCTGTTTGAAATCGCCGATTGTCCGTGTCGACAAGAAGGGAAGCTCATGGGTCATCATCAACCGGCCCGAGGTCAGGAACGCGCTGGACCTCGAGACCGCGAACCAGCTGTCCAAGGCCTTGGAGGAATGCGCCAGCGATGATGGATGCAGGGTCGTGGTCCTCACGGGCGAGGGCGACTGCTTCTGCGCCGGCGGCGACGTCGCGGCCATGCACAAGGCGGAGAAAGGCAACGAGCTCGGCCATTACCTAAGAAGGATATCCAGGGCCATCAACCGTTCCATCCTCACAATGAAAGAGATGAAGAAGCCCGTCGTGGCCGCGGTGAACGGCTCGGCCATGGGAGCAGGCTTCAGCCTGTTGCTCGGCGCTGACCTGAGGATAGCCGTCGACACGGCCAAGTTCGCCATGTCCTTCAGGAACATAGGGCTGGCCCCGGGCTGCGGGACCTACCTTCTGCCTAGGATGATAGGCCAGGCCAAGGCCTCGCAGCTGGTGCTCATGGGCGATGTCATCGACGCGAACGAGGCCTGGAGGCTCGGGCTGGTCAACATCACTGTCAAGCCGAAGGACCTCGTGAAGGTGACCGAGGAATACATACACAATCTCACATCGGGGCCCACAAGGGCACTGGCGTTGTCCAAGGACCTGTTGAACAAGTCCCTGGAGGGCGCCATGTCGGACCACTGCGAACGGGAGGCCGAGGCCATCGGCCGCTCCGGCGAGAACAGGGACGGAAAGGAGGGCATCAGGGCCTTCGTCGAGAAGCGGAGGCCGAAGTTCCTCTGAGGCCGATCATTCTCAGGTGCATCCAGATGTCCGGGAAGGTTAGTAAGGGCAAAAGGCCTAGGCTCCTCGGCAAGGTCGCATTGGTCACAGGTGCCTCGAGAGGCATCGGCCGAGGCATCGCCTTGGCATTGGCCGGTGAAGGATGCGACGTGGCCGTCAACTTCGTCGGCAGCAAGGAGAAGGCCCAGGCCGTAGTGAAGGACATCAAGGCCCTGGGGCGCAGGGCCATCGCGGTACAGGCCGATGTCTCCGATGAGGGACAGGTCGAGCGGATGCGGGACACGGTCCACAAGGAGCTAGGCCCGGTGGACATCATCGTGAACAACGCTGGCATCCACCAGCACCTCAAGTTCTGGGAGCTAAGCCGGAAGGACTGGGACAGGGTCATCGCCGTGAACCTGACCGGGCCCTTCCTCGTCACCAAGGCCTTCATCGAGGACATGAAAGGCCGGAAGCGGGGCCGGGTGGTACATATCTCGTCCATCATCGGGATGGTCGGCACAGACCACGAGATACATTATGCGGCATCGAAGGCCGGGCTCTTCGCCGTCACGAAGTCCATGGCGCTGGAGCTGGCCCCCTTCGGCATCACCGTGAACTGCATTGCGCCCGGCTGGATCGACACCGATATGACGGCGGACTTCAAGGGCCCGGATGCCGAGGCCCTGCTCAGGAAGATCCCGTTGCACAAGGTCGGCCAGCCCGACGACATCGCCAAGGCCGTCGTCTTCCTGGCCTCGGACGATGCGGCATGGGTTACGGGCGAGACCGTCCACGTGAACGGTGGATGGGGGATGTATTAAGAATTCAAAAGAAGGGCGTGCGGGGTTGTCGCGCGCCCCTCATCGGACCTGCTCTAGTTGCTTATTTCATCTTGGGGGCCGGTACCTTCGGTTCGAACTTCACATCGACCGGCCTGTTCGGCGGCAATGGAGGAGGGAGCGTCGTCGGGGCCTTGCTCGGGGCCGTGGTCGGGGTCTTGATCGGGGCCTTGGTTGGGGCCTTGACCGCCTCCTTCTCTGGGACCTCATCGTCCTCGATCTTCTCCGGCGTCATCTCTTTTTCATCGGGCCCGTCCGCTTCGATGTCCTTGCCGGTCTTCCCGCCGCCCCTCCCGCCCATCCGCTTCATCATCATGACCATGAGCACCATGATGACGACCACGAGGATTATCAGCAATACGAACAGGCCCAGGGTCATCGCCGACCCTGCACCGAGACCCGAGACCGCGCCGGTTTGCTGGTAATTCACATCCACGGTGATGGCCTTGGCATTGCCGACCTTGTCCACGGCCGTGACATAGATCTTGTTCTTGCCCGGGTTGAGGGTCGCTGGGGCCGTGAACTCGCCGGACGCCGAGACATAGACCATCAGTCCGTTGACGGTCACCGTCGCGTTCGCTTCCGTCTTGCCCCGGACCAACACGTTGGCCTGGTCCACGGTGCCCTTTGGCGATATGATCTCTATGTTCGGTGCGGTCGTGTCCTTCACCACGACCCAGGTCAGCGTGAAATTGTTCCCGAGGAGGTCCTTTAGGGTCAGGGTCAGCACGTTCTTGCCCTCGGCGAGTGGTACGGTATATTCGAAGTTGTCGTTGGCGTCAACGGTGACCTTCTGGCCGTTCAGCGTAAGGGTCCCAAGCTCGTTCAGCGAGCCCTTGATGACGATCGAGCTGCTCGATATCACGGTGCCGTTCTCGGGCGAGGTCACGGTGACCGGGTCCGCCGTGCCGCCGGCCTCCTTGAAGACCTTCCGGACCTTCGTGGCCGTGTTCCCGGCCTGGTCCGTGGCCTCCACCGTTATCCTGTTGCCGCCGTCGTTCAGGAAGACCGTATCGGAGAATGTCCCGTCCTTGTTCTCCACCACGACGCCGTTGATCGTCACGATGGCGTTCTTCTCGGTGGTCCCGTTCACGGTTATGCTGAACTTGCTGGTCCTGAGGTTGTCCGGGGGACTTATGATGGTCAGGGCCGGCGGCTTGGAATCCCTGTTGACAACGACCTTGGCCGTCTTCGAGTTGCCGGCCTGGTCGGTCGCGGTCACGGTTATGGTGTTCACACCTTCGACCAGTTCCACCGTGGTGGAGAAGGTCGTCCCATCATAGGGGGTCTTCCTGCCGTTGACGGTCAGAGTGCAGTCCTTCTCGATGCTCCCGGACACGTCCTGTGTCGGGTTCTTGGTCATCGTGTTGTTGAGCGGCTTCATTATGAAGAGCGTCGGCGGATTGATGTCGATTGTGAATGTGTGCGTTATGGATACCGTGTTCCCTGCCGCATCCCTCGCGATGACCGTCACCGAGCTGGCACCTTCCCTATCGAAGGTCACGGTCGTGTTCCATGCCCCGTCCTGGTCCACGGTCACGTTCTTGCCTTGCACGGTGAGGAAGGCCCCGGCCTCCGTGGTGCCCCTGACCGGTAGGGTCAGCTTGTTGTAGATGCCGTCCTGCTCAGGGTATGTGAAGGCGAGCTCCGGCAAGATCGTGTCGCGGGTGACATTGACCTTCCTTGTCGCCTGGTTCTTGCCCTTGTCGACGGAGAGTACCGTTATCGTGTTCTTCCCCTCGTTTGGGAGCGGTACCGTGGCCGAGAAGTCCCCGTCCGGGGTGACATCGGCCTTCACATTGTTTATAGTCACATGGGACAGGCGTTCGGTGCTCCCTGTCACCAGAATGCTCGTAGCATTGGTGAGGGTGCCTTCGGTAGGCGAGGTTATCTTGAGGAACGGGGTGACGTCGTCCAAGGTCATCACGATGAAGCTTATACCTGTTATCGTGACGTTCGTCTCGTTCGTGTAGGTGAACCCCTTGGCGCCGCCCTCGAGCTGGAACAGGTACGGGGAGAAGACCTTCTTCGTGGTCGAGCTGTTGAACTGTCCCGATGTCTTGACCTCGTAGATCTGGGCGAGGTAGAACGGCCCTAGATATCCGTTGGAATCCGTGTTCCCCTGGAATGCCGGCTCGCCATAGGTGTCGTTCACCGTCACCGTGCCCATGACGACCGGGTCGTTGCTGCTCTCCCAGAAGCCGTGGAAGTTGGTCGACCATGAGACCGTGATGGATGACTGGACCTGTGGGCCGTATGGGTAGGCCTCCAGTTTATAGTCGTCATAGAACGTGTTGTAAAGGTAGACATCGGTCGATATCCATTCGCCTATCTCAAGGATGTCCATGGTCGTGCCCAGGTCCTTGCCGGTCAGGTCGAAGGCCCACAGGTTGATGGTCCCTGCGTTGTTGAACCTGAAGGGTATCGCGACCTTGTTGAAATAGAAGTAGGACGGGTAGAGGTCCCATTGCGCGAATTGGTCGGCGTACTCGATGCTCACGCCGCCGGTCTGCTCGACCCCATTGTTGCCTGCCCTCACATTGGAGATCGCGTTGTTGCTGAAGGTTATGCCGTTGGCGCCCTGATTTAGGCTGATGCCATAACCCTGGACATCCGAGATGTTGTTGTCCGCCACGGTGCCTGTAGCGAGCCCAAGGCTTATTCCCTGACCTGTGTCCCAGTTGGTGCCTACGGTCGTTATCGTGTTATTCGACACATCGATATTGTTGCCTCCGTAGACCACTATTCCTTGATAACGTATCGTCGTCAAAGTGTTCCAAACGATATTGATCCCGGTAACGGCCATGGTCTTGTTGCCGCCTCCGCCGCCTTTGTTGTACATCGCAATACCGACATCGCAATCATGCACGGTATTTATGAACACCATGGAATTGCCATAGCTCAGGATGCCGTTGTAAAGGTCGTATATCTCGTTGTCATTGACATAGTAGCTCCCTTTCGGTGATTCTAAGTCTATGCCCGTATAGCCCTTGGGATCGCCATTTATCGTGTTATTCTTTATCGTGCAGTCGCCATTGTAAAGGTAAATGCCCGTGTTCGTCAACCCAATGGTGTTCTTCTCTATCGTGCAGGTCGATTGTTCGCCGCGGATGGCGTTGTAGGTCCCGCTGAAGGTGTCGTCCTTTATCGTCAGCGTGGAGTTCATGAAATATATTCCGTTGTTATCGACGGTCGAGAATGTGGTGTTCAATATGCTCGAGGTCGTGTTGTATATGGTAAGCGCATCCGTCACGGTGATGAACTTGTTGTTCTTCAAGACCGGATGGACGCCGTCATCACCATCGACCAGGATGCCGTCATAGTCGAGGTTCTTGAATGTGGAGGACCTGATGTCCACCGTCCCATCGATTATGATGTTGTACTTATCGGCCTTCGTCTTTCCCCGTATCGTGGTGTTGTAGATTATCAGCTTGGCACCGTTCTCGACCTTGAACCCGAAGTACTTGCCGAAGTCCGCGAAGGGGCTGTATCCCATGAGGGACTTGTTATGGCCACCGCCGCTGTCGTGCGAGGTCCAGTTGTTCACGATGTCGATCGTCGCATTCGCGATCCTCAGTGTGGCCGGGCTCTTGACCGTCACATTGGCAGACATCGTGCATGTCCCACTGTCCCAGTCCGTGTCAACGAGTATCGTCTTCGGTATCGATATCGTGGTCGGTATCGGGATGCTGGCACCGGTCTCGAATGTCATCAACGGCAGCACTGAAAGGCACATCAGTACGACCAGGGCCACCGTAACGATGCCCCGGACCATACCGTTCTTTGCTCGGGCGCTGTTCTTCGACATAGATTCACCTGTTTTCAATTCATCCTAATTCCTTTTATATTTCAGTTCCAACAAGGTTTACTATATTTCAATATTGTGGTATTGATTTTGATAATAATAAGGTTACCTATTAGGAAAAAGAAAGTTCTTGGGAAAAAATTCCAAATCCAAAATCTCAGGGCCTTTTTACCAGGTCCGCACCCAGATAGTCCACATCGATCATCTTTCCATGGTCGAGGACAGCATCGATGGTCACGTTCCCGGTCCGCTGGTGCTCCGCCACCGCGAGCTTGAGCTCGACGAACTCGTCCTTGGACTGGTCGATGAGGCCGCCTTTGAGGCTGTCCGCCGTTACCGTGTAGGTATGCGTGTCGTTCAAAGTGACCACGACATCGTCGGGCTCCGCGTAGGCGTTGACTATGCTATAGGTCATCCAGGTATCGTTGGTCTGATTGGTGGCCCCCTTGGCCATGTACTTATCCAGGGCGTCCTGGAGGCTCGTATCTATTACGGGGGCGGCCGTATAGAGCTCGGCATCGACTATGGCGTACTTCTGTACGGTGAAGCCTGCGTAGAGCGGGAAGATGTAGGCCTCGCGGACCGACCCGTCGTTCATCTTTATAGGATACAGGTAGCCCTCGTGGATGGTCAGCTGCTGGAATCCCACCTGGCCGCTGCTCAGGTATCCGACGATCTGTTGCTCGACGGTCCAAAGGCCGACGTAGGACTTGTCCTCCCGGTTCCAGAAGGTGGCCTTGCCCGAGCGGGTGTCCACCTGGACGAAGCCTCCCAGGACCTCGGAATCCTTCTGCCGCACCGGTACCTGCCAGTAGGTCCGGTTCTGGATTATTATGAACCGCGCCGAGAGGTCGTCCGGGTCGTATAGGTGCTTCTTATTGAACCAGGAATAGACCAGGCCCTGCCGATAGGAGCCCCAGTAGCTGACCCACTCGTACACGTACTGGTCCGGATAGACGACCTCCAGCCAGGCCGGGATGTTCGAGAGGTCGGAGACGTCGTACTCCGTATAATCGTTGATGTCCGATACACTGACGATGATTATCTTCTTCAGGTCCGGCATATTATAACGGACGCACCTTTCGGACAGGTAGATTATCCAGTACGGGTTGTAGTGGTCGTCCATGTCAATGCGTATCTGAGTGACCTCGTACTGGCCGGCGTACTTGTCGAATGGCAGGTGCCAGAGCCTGTTCTTCCACTCGATGCGTTCCTTGTGGAGCTTCAATGGCGTGTTCACCTTGTGGACGATGTCCGGGTTCTCCTTGTTCATGACGCCCGGGTCGTTCACGACGTAGACGAAGAAGGGGACCTCCTTGTCGCCGGTCCATTTCAGGAACTGGTACTGCGGGGCATTGACCCACACGAACTTCCCGTCCAC
>Ga0315295_10000474_pt1 | contig 34985 bp, 30 predicted proteins | sample YL17G14_0_MG_FD_204453 | JGI IMG/M metagenome (GOLD analysis project Ga0315295, IMG submission 204453) | Sediment microbial communities from Yellowstone Lake, YNP, Wyoming, USA - YL17G14_0 | ecosystem: Environmental > Aquatic > Freshwater > Lake > Sediment | place: USA: Wyoming | collected...
GGCTTCAGACTCGGTTGTTTGATACTTCCGACGAAGGAAAGATTCTATCGGCATCCGCAGGTGTTCTTCAGGATCTCGGATTCAACCTTGATGAAAGTGAGACCGATTTGGGCCTGATTGTGGGATCAAAAGACCGCAGTGCTACGGAGGTAGGCCAAGTCGTATTGGCAGCGGTTGTAGCCGGGCTGACCGGTGGCCCGGCTATGTATGATACCAAGCAGAAAATACGGGTTTCGCTCATATCGAGCCAAGTCGGAGAAAACGGCAAGCAGACAGCCGTTCGGGTGACTTTCCAGCGGATTGTCTGGGACAATTATGGTCAAGTAAGCAAGTTGGAGAGGCTTAATGACCCTGAAATATATCAGGGATTCTTTGAGAAGCTTTCTAAGTCGGTATTTCTGGAGGCACATGGTATATGAATCGGCCAGTCAACCTCATAGTTGTGTTATCAGTGATTTCAAGCTCGCTTTTTCTATGTGGATGTGAGAGTTCCCGAAGTCAGGTATTAGCTGCTGAAGAAAGTCAGGTGAAGTTACGCAGTATGCAGTCCCGCATATTTGACACGACAGATAAGATCAAGACGCTGCGAACGGCGATGGCGACTCTTCAGGATTTAGGATTCGTCATTGATAAAGCCGACGATGTTCTTGGAAGTGTCAGTGCCACAAAACTGGACCGTTATGCAGTGCGGATCACAATCAGTGTCCGACCGCATGGGGATACTCAAATGCTGGTTCGTGCGAATGCCCAGTACAACCTGAAAGCAATTGAAGATCCGGAACCCTATCAACAATTCTTTGCGGCCTTTGAGAAGGCGATGTTCCTGACCGCACACAACATTGAATAAAGAGAGATGCACATAGGCAGTCACGGGCTGGAGAGAAAAGGGGACATTGACGGCGTCAACTGGCCTGTGTGGATGCGAAGATTCAAGGATTAGCCATTCGCTGGGGGAGTTCCATTATTCGCAGATATTCATTCTTGTGAGGCTCAACGCTGTCTTGGATGGTCTGCATCCGTCGTTGAAGACTATTATCACGGATCTTCTTCGTGGAAAGAATCCCCCTTCAACAGAGAGTAAAGACCGTGATTTCAGGCCGTGTATTCAAGCGTAATCGGCCGACCCGGCCCAGCCCTCGGTTCACGTATAGTTTCTTACCTTCGACCTCATACATGCCCGAGTGAAAACGTCTGTTCCGGAGTCTCCATGGGCGGCTTGTGATAGGCCTGGTTCTCCTTCCGTGGGTGTGTCCGCTCATTACGGCGTTGACAGCGAATTCGCCTATATATTCGATGCCGCGTGGATTATGTATCAGCGCAATAGCCACCTGATCGGCAGGCACACTGGCAAAGGCCTTTTGGGGCCGGAAATCGCCGGTCCTCAAATCACCTAATCCCACGAACCAAAGTGGATAGCCGTCGATGTTCAATACCGTGGATTCATTCCGTAAGACAGTGATACCCTTTGCTTCCATTGCCCGTATCATCTGGCGAACGAGGTTCTCCCGCCTGGGGGCTGGGAGGCTGCGAATTCCATAATCGTGGTTACCCAGACAGGCATAAGTGCCGAATCGGCTTTCGATATCGCCCAGCAGAGTGATAACCCTCTGGCGATACCTGCCCCCAATATCATAGGTGATGTAATCTCCCGTCAGGACTACCAAATCAACGTCAAGATGATTGATTCGCTCTATGCAGCGACGCAAATAGCCGCTGCTGACGGTTCTGCCATGATGAAGGTCGCTGATGTGGGCTATGCGTGTTCCGTGTAGTCCGTTGTGAGGACTTTGCAGAGGCAAGTCGATTTTGACAACTTCAATCCACTCAGGCCCGACTCCACGAGCATCTACCGCCCAGCGAGTGCAGAAGCCCAGTGTTCCCAGAATCGCTCCTTTGAGGTAGTGGGTCCGTTTGTTTATATCAGCTTCCTTGAGCACTCGTTTCATATCCTCACGCATGATACGCAAAATGCCATGATTTACAAGATAAAGGTTCAAATACGGCCCGGAAAAGCGGGATGTTCAAAAAGGTCCACTCGATATTCGGATATCGAGATTGATCGATGCCAAGGCGTCTTGAGTTTTCGGGGCGGGGATGTTACGCTATTCAAGTACGAACAAAGGCCCTTTCACGAGTAACGGGCCGAGGACTCATGTTTGTTGAGCTTCTACGATGAAAAGAGCTTTGCGATGGGAAAGCCGCGAATTGACGCGGCAATTCCGGGGTTCGCCTTTCGAGAATGCCCCCTTTTCGGTAGTTACTTATCGCGCCACATATCCATGGTCATGTCTTCGGCTCTGACGTATTCGGAGTGCCAGTCGAGAAACAACGCATTGCAGCCTTTCGCGTGGCGCTGACGAGCAATGCGTCGTCCGTCGTTGATATCGTGGCTTTCCGAGTCCGGCAAATGAGTACGAATAAAAATATCACAACGTATGATTTCCCGGCTGGTTGCGCTTTCAATGATAGGACGCCAATCACCATCCTCGTTGTCCGCCATATAGACTGTCTGTGCCGGTCTCTTGAATACCGAAAGCTTGGTGGGTCTTCCAATACTGGTTCCCTGGTTATCGGTGCGGCTTGAAAACGTCCAGTCGTTGAGCACGTAACAGACCGTCTGTCTGGAATTAGGAATGCCGTACAATCCAAAACCAATTGTCGGAAAGCTTTTGCATCGGTAAATCTTGACGCTTTTATAATCGCCTTTGTTGTGCCTTTGTCCAACGTAAGGCAGAAACTGCATGAACCAGATGGGATTACTACCTGTGGAGCCGCGAGGGATGTACCACTCATTGTCCTGGGCATAGAGCGAGGCCGCTACGCCGATCTGTCGGAGATTACTCAGACACGTTGTGCTTTGTGCCTGTTTCTTGACCCTTTGCAGGGCCGGCATCAATATCCCCATCAGCAGCGCAATGATGGCGATAACCACCAGCAGCTCGATCAACGTAAAGCCTCTCCTGTGCTGGGTCATAAGCCATCCTTCCTCACCGGATAAACGGCAACACCATCATTCTGCGCCCGGCAACCCGCAAGTCAAGATGAATATGGGTTCTTCAAGAGCCGGCATGGCCGGGGCTTAGATTCCCATGCCGGAGACGATTGTTTCGAATGCCATGATGCCGTTCACGACTCCTTGCACGCTTGTCGTGACGTGCGTTGTGTCTCTTCTTCGCTTGTATTTGGTGATGTGGCCGAGCAGATACAGTCTCTGGCCCGGCTCGACGATAGAGCGAAACTTCGCTTCCTCGATGCCGGCAAAGCCGATAAATCCCTGCTCGTTGAAGATTTGCTTCAGGAAGAAGCTCGAAAGTTGGGCAGCGGCCTCAACCATAATCACGCCGGGCATCAGCGGGCGACCCGGTATATGGCCGCGAATCCAGAATTCCTTCTCCGTTACGTCTTTATAGCCCAAAATCTGGGATTTTTCCTTGTCGTACCAGAGGATGCCGTCAAGCTGCTGCATCTCAAATCGCTGGGGATTCGTCCTGCAGACGGCTTCCTTGTCGAAGACAGGGGTTGCCTCAAGGTCGATTTTCGACAGGTCAAACAACAGGGGCGGCGGCATTGCTACACTCCGGAATAAACTCCGCACTCGCGCGTTGTATACTCTATGCCCCCCCGCTGGTACACAATACAACGGCACAAGCCTAATCCCCCGCACGGGGTATGCTGCATGCCGTGCACGACTAAGTAAGCATTCGCGAATACTTGCGTGCTTTAATCGGTGGATCTGATCTCAAGAACACGGTTTCGAACGAGCTGAGCAGCCTGTTTGATCTTCTGCATCTGCTTGCGAACGCGCGTGCCTGCCGCCTTATTGCCACCTTCGGCTTTGTTAATGTCGGCTTCGGTTTCAGCCACCATTGTTTTCAGATCTTCGTACTCTTGCATTGAACTATCTCCAGTTCGCGGTTTTTCACTATGCCAATGAACAGACCAAAATCACCATGAAATTACCGGCACAACCCTGCTTTGTCAAAAAAAAATGCCTTTTTTTTAAGAAAAATCAGGATTGTCTGTCCGCCAGTTTGGTGGTCAGCTCGGCGATTCTTTGGCCGCGGCGCTTGCACTGCCGGCGTACCCGCTCGTCCGGCTTGCCAATGGAGACTGGCCCATAGTGGTCGCCCTTTGGGTCGCCCTGGACGACCAGGCCGGCGATAAGCATTGCTTCGAGGATGCCCATGATGGTCGTTTCATTGCCGCCGCCGATGTTGGCCGAACTGGTAAACGCCGCACCGACCTTGCCATCCAGTTTGCCGTGAAAGCTGACGGTATCGTCGAACAGTTGTTTAATGGGGCCGGCCATGTGCCCATAGTACGTTGGAGAACCCACTACGATGGCGTCATAATCGAGCAAATCCTCAGCCTTGACGTCGCTAACGGGCTTACATTCGGTCGGCAGTCCGGCCTCGTTCATGCCCTCAGCGACTATTTCCGCCATTTTTTTCGTGTTGCCGCTTCGTGAATGATAGATGACTATTCCTTTGGCCATTGATTATCCCTTCCTGTATCTGTTTTGCCGGTTCTGTACCATGCCGTGCCCAATCGGGCCTTTTCAGCGATGTAAATATTCGAGCTTCTCCGGCAGCGGCACGTTGTTGCCGAAATTGTTCTCGCCATAGCCTGATTCGGCCAATAGTTTGATATCGGCCAAGACTCGTTTATCGCCGATGAACCTTACGGTCAGGTTGGCTTCCACGTCGATTTTTCCGAGCGCCAGCAGTCTGGTCATCGCGTCCACGACCTTCTCCAGCAGAGTTGCTTCCTGACGGACGAGCTCTTCCGGCAGCTCCAGAGGCTGTTCGTACAGGATAAGTTTGCTGCATCCGGCCAGCGTCAGCACAATGTGTCGAATGACCGCATCGATGTCGCTGCCGTGGCCGTTCTCTTGTTCGACAAGGCCGAGCCGGACGATCTCCGCGGCCAGCCACCGGCGTTTTTGGGCGTTGATTCTCTCGTTGGCGCGGAAAAGCTCCAGCGGCGAGCTGGCGTCATACAGCTCATCATCCAGCGCCATCTGAATCTCGCTTCCATAATGCAGAACAAGTTTGGAAATCAGCGTGGACGGGCGGACATGAAAGCCGCGGTAAGGCGGTACAGGAACTTCAATCTGACCGACTTCGGCATATCGCCTGAGCATTTCTCGGCACAGATTTTCCGCACAAGTGATATAAAGACTGATATGGGAGATGGAATACCTCATCAATACGTCCAGAAGCGCCCCGCCCTCGACCAAAAGGGGCTGCCTTTCCGGCGAATCACAGGCCGGCCTGTTTACGTGCCGCTCGTAGTGGTGAACAAAATGTGTCGCCGACCTGAGCAGATGAAAAACAACGCTGATGTGTCCTCGCAGGACGGGCAGGTTCGTGTCGAGCTCTTCGGCTTCGGTGCCCGAGACGTACGTGTCGTACAGCGACTGAAGCGTATGGAATTGAAGCTCCAGACTTCGCAGGCGTTTCTCCGTGACGGTGTTGTGGACGTAGGAGGCGTACTCCGCCGGCCTGGCCCGTCCGGCCGCTCGGACGTCTTTACTTTCCGCCGCCAGGTTCAAAAAGGCGGTGGTCAGCAGCGTGACTGTTTCCGAGACGGTCTCAATCTGATGCGTTATGCAGAGCTGAGGCAGTCGGCCGGCAGGCAAATCCTCCCAGTAGGATTTCTCGCGCGGCGTTTCCGGAGGAATGCTCAGGCCAAGCTGCTCGGCCTTGATGAGCATTTGGTCTGCGGCCCGCCGCAGCACGTCGGCCGTAAAGGCCAGTGTCTCATCGGTGGCTTTGACGAAATCCTGCTCGATCGGCAGCAAGCGGTAGGCGGGCAGGGAGTGTCGAATGTGAAGCAGCTCGTAGCTCACGTCGGAAAAAAGCTTCAGGGCTGCCGTCAGCGACCTGAACGCACACCACTGACAGTTGTTGCACGCTCCGTAGGCGTCGAGAAGCTCCTCCATCTGTGTCGATTGCGAGAGCAATTCGCCCATCAGCGGACGGATCATCATTTCGGCGCCCGAGCGGCACTGAGACACATGCTTTATTATCCCCATGAGCGTTCTGGCGCGTTTTGCGATGAGCGCCCGGAAGAACTCGTCGGTTACGGTATTCACAGCCATACTACTTTCGTGTTCTGTCTTTCTGAAGCGGGACGATCTCGGGTTCGCCGAAACCGCCGGGTATCTTCAATTCGAAAACTTTGCCATCCATATCTTTGTTCACAGTTGGCTTGAGGAACTTGATCTCCTGGATATCTCCAAATGGAGGTTCGGGCTCGGTTTTGACGGCGACCGCCTTTACAGGCAGCCATAGCTTCTGGTCGATCCAGAAGTCCATTGAAACAAAGTCATCTTTATAAACCGAATTCGGCCTGACTTTCAAATGGACTTGAATAAGATCTTTCGGCGCATCCTTTTCGGGTTTGACCAGTTCGACCTCGAATTCTCTCTTGAGGTCCTGGGTTTTAGTGAATCCGAGCATGGGCAGATTTCTACCGGCCAGCTCGAAGAGGTCCGGCGACGCATTCGGGTCGTTCGGCTCGGCCAACTGGTAGTATTTGGCCTCCTTGATTTGATAGTCCAGATGGGCCAGCCAGATGCCTTTGAGTGGACGGCCGGGGCCGCTCAATCTGGCGCCGTCAAGCACGATATAGTGCTCGGCGTACTTCTGTTCTTCTTCGTTGTCCTGTTTGCGTGTATCGAAATTGACTCGCAGCGAGGCCGTGCCGCCGGACCTTGCGTAATAAAGGACGCCCTTGTGCAAAGATTCTGATTCGAGCAGCGGCTGAGAGTACTTATACTCAATCTGAGCCTCGTAGGATTTAAGCTGTGAGGTCGTCTTGTTCAATCGTTCCAGCACGGCGTCCACAGGATCGGCGGGGGAGACGTCCTGCCGGGGGGCCGCCGGGTCCTGCGTACATCCCGAGCCCCAGCAGACGCCTGCCGTCCATGACACAATAAAGGCCGCTTCGATTATCCTTCTATTGCCCATCGATTTACCTTTCCTTACACGTTGTGTTCTATGCGCTGCTCGCCGTTCTGGTTTTCAATGATGTCGAGTATGGCATCGATGCTCTGAATACAGAAATCCGCATGTTCGGCAAACTCGGCGGCCCGGCTGTGATTGGCCAGCAGCACCGCGCCGGCGCCGGCGGCTCTTGCACAGAGCAAGTCAAACAGGTAATCGCCGACCAAAAACGTCTCCCCGGGCTGGACGCCGAACTGCCGGCACAGCTCCAGGACGCCGAAGGCATCAGGCTTTACGGGGCCATCCTCCCGGCCGACCACGGCGTCGAATTGCAGGTCGTGCCTGGACGCGACTGCGAAGGCGTTGCTTCGCCTGTTTCGCGTCAGAATCCCGACGCGGATTCCCGCGGAGCGCAGCGCCGAAAGCGTCCGTCTGGCGCCGGCGTTGAGTTTGGATGCCGCCACCGCCTCCTGCTCGTGGCGATGCAGTATGTCTTCAGCCCGCTGTCGCTCCTGCGGCGTCATCTTTTCCATCGATTCCAAAACGGGACCGGAGTCTCGGGCCAGCCCGATTTCTTCCCGAATGGCGTCGAAGTCGAAATAGGGCTGGGTGATAGTCCCGTCGAGATCAAAGATCACAGCTTTTATCGGCATAGTGCTCGTACGTCGTCCTGACTGACTCTGAGGGGCTTGGCGGCGGGCGGAAATTCCCCGACTATAAAAACGGGGGCTCGCGCTTTCGCCGGAACGCCGAAAATTCCTGTCAATACTACGTGGTATTTGTGATTCGCTCTTTGGATTTTTTGCGCAACAACTCAATAAAATATCGTCCGGCCTGACTCAGAATTCTGCCTTTCCGGACAATGATTCCGGTCGGCCTGACAAAGTTTTCATTCGAAAAACTAACAGCTTTTATTGTTCCGCCGTGGACTTCCTGAAGCAGCGCGCTGCGGGGCAGGATGCTGACTCCCGAATTCAATTCCACCGCGCGTTTTACGGTCTCAATGTTGTCGAACTCCATAACCGGCCGAACAACAACATTATAACGCTCGAGGATACTGTCTGTCCATGTCCGTGTGGGAACATCTTTCTCGAAGGCGATGAATCGTTCGAATTGCAGCCTGTGGATATCGATCTGTGATTCGTAGGCCAGAGGATGGGCGGGGCTGCACGCCAGAACCAGCGTTTCATCCTCGAAATCATACACGTCGAGTCTCTTGTCTCTCTTGGGAACCGCGACCAGCCCGATGTCCACGTCGCCGACCAGAACCAATTCGTAAATCCTGGCCGCACTCAGATATTCGATATGGACGTGAACGTCCGGGTAGCTGACCATGAACTTCTTAACATAGTCCGGCAGCGCATGCATGCCGATACTGAAGATGGCCGCGACGTTGATCCTGCTTGTAGAGGACCTTTTCAGTGCGTTCAGCTCGTGCTTCAACTGTTCGTGTCTGTCAAGAATATCTTTGGCGGCCTGGTGGAGCAGCTCTCCTTCTTTGGTCAGCTCGATGGGCCGCTTTTTGCGGTTGACGAGCTGACACTTATACGCAAGCTCCAGTTGCCCGAGCTGTTGTGAGATGGCCGACTGGCTCAGAAGATGTTTCTCCGCAGTCCTTGAAAAGCTTCGCAATTCGGCTAAGTCGCAGAATACCCTTAGAATTTCGAGATGCATTATAAGCTCTCCTGATAATTCCTATTACCATTTAAGTGTTGTATTGCTGCGACTACCTACGTATCTTTAAAGATCTTGTAGTTTGCCTACTAAAAGGCGGCAAAGTAGTTTTGGTATTAGCGTAACTTATTATAGCCAACAGCGGCAATATAAATTTTGCTTTTTGCAGGAGATTACGTAAATGGCAGCAAACACCGTTATCCAAAGAGTTTATGAAGATGTTCTCAAGCGAAATCCCGGCGAGGCGGAATTTCACCAAGCCGTCAAGGAAGTTCTCGACTCATTAGGTCCGGTGCTGGAAAAGCATCCGGAATATGTTGACGGAAAAATACTGGATCGAATTGTGGAGCCGGAAAGGCAGCTCATGTTCCGGGTTCCCTGGCAAGATGATAAGGGCAACATCCAGGTGAACCGTGGGTTCCGGTTTGAGTTCAATAGTGCCCTCGGCCCGTACAAAGGTGGGTTGAGATTCCACCCGTCCGTCAATGCAGGTATCCTGAAGTTCCTCGGATTTGAGCAGGTGTTCAAGAATTCGCTGACAACGCTGCCGATGGGCGGCGGCAAGGGCGGATCCGATTTCGATCCCAAGGGCAAGAGCGATAATGAAGTTATGCGTTTCTGCCAGAGTTTCATGAGCGAGCTGTTCCGCCACATCGGCCCGGACACGGACGTGCCCGCCGGTGACATTGGCGTTGGCGGCCGCGAGATCGGCTTCCTGTTCGGCCAGTACAAGCGCCTTCGCAACGAGTTTACCGGCGTTCTGACCGGCAAGGCCCTGAACTGGGGCGGCTCGCTGATTCGGCCGGAAGCGACCGGCTACGGCTGCGTACATTTCGCCGTGGAAATGCTCAAGACCCGCGGCCAGAGCATCGAAGGTAAAATCTGCACCGTCTCAGGTTCCGGAAACGTAGCCCAGTACACAGTGGAGAAGCTCAACCAGCTTGGCGCCAAAGCCATCACGCTCTCGGATTCCAATGGGACAATCCACGATCCGGATGGGATTGACGCCGAGAAACTCGCCTTCGTGCTGGAGCTCAAGAACGTGCGGCGCGAGCGCATCAAAGAATACGCCAAGAAGTTCGGCGCCAAGTATCTTGAGGGCAAGCGCCCCTGGGGCATCAAGTGCGATTGCGCTTTCCCCAGTGCAACGCAAAACGAGGTCAACGCCGAAGACGCAAAGACGTTGCTCAAGAACGGCTGCACGCTCGTCGCCGAGGGCGCCAACATGCCGAGCACGCCCGAGGCTGTCGACCAGTACCTCGCCAAGAAGATTATGTACGGGCCCGCCAAGGCCGCGAACGCCGGCGGCGTGGCTACCTCCGGGCTGGAGATGTCTCAGAACTCCATGCGGCTGTCGTGGACGCGAGAGGAAGTGGACGAGAAGCTCCATAACATCATGATCGCCATCCACAAGCAATGCTACGAAGCCGCCGAAGAATACGGCCAGCCGGACAATCTCGTCGCCGGCGCCAACATCGCGGGCTTCGTTAAGGTTGCCGACGCTATGCTCGACCAGGGTCTTGTGTGATTCCCGGCGAATCCCGATTGACCTGACGTTTCCGAATGGCTGGATTCACGCGGATTTGTTTATTCCGCGCTATTTGGTGTATAAAAGGGCAAAACCTGTTTCTCTGACGGGTTTTGCCCTTTACAATAGCAGCATATAGCGGCGAACATTTCATGGCTCGCGCCGCCGGAGCCTCGCGGTGCGACGAACGTTAGTGAGGTCTGCTATGTCCGGGTGGGCAAGCACAGGGATTGACAGTCTGGATGCTGTGTTGACCGGCCTTGAGAAGGGCGACAACGTCGTCTGGCAGGTGGACAGCATCGGTGATTTCGCTGCTTTTGTCGGCTCCTACGTCGAGCGGGCCAGGCTGCAGGGGCGCCGCCTTGTGTACATGCGATTTGCCGATCATGAGCCTCTGGTGAGCCCCGGCCCCGGTGCCAGAATATACAATCTCGATGCGAGCTCCGGCTTTGAGTCGTTCACGACTCAGGTTCATGCGATCATCGGCGGCGAAGGCCGAGAGGCCTACTACGTCTTCGATTGTCTTTCGTACCTGCTCGACGCATGGGCGACGGACCTGATGATCGGCAATTTCTTCATGGTGACCTGTCCGTATCTGTTCGAGCTTGACACAATCGCCTATTTCGCACTGCTGCGCGACCGCCACTCCTTCAAGACGATTGCCCGCATCCGCGAAACGACCCAGCTTCTGCTGGACCTCTACAAAGTCGAGGGCCGGCACTGCCTGCACCCGCTGAAGGTCTGGAAACGCTATTCACCGACGATGTTCCTTCCGCACCTGCAGCAGAAAGGGCAGTTCGTGCCCATCACCAGCAGCGTCGATGCCACCAAGCTGCTGGCCTATATTTCCGAACGAGGGCTCAAGCCCGCCGAAAGAGCGCTGGACTACTGGGACAGGCTGTTTCTTGAGGCGATGGAGTTGTCGCAGACGCCGGACGCCTCGCAGCAGGACGTGCTGGAAACCGTCGATCGGCTCTGCAGGGTAATGATCGGCCGGGACAAAAGAATGCTGTCGTTAGCCAAGGAGCATTTCACGCTCGCGGATTTGGCGGCCGTCAAAAACCGATTGATCGGCACCGGCTATATCGGCGGCAAAGCGGTCGGAATGCTTCTGGCCAACAAGATTCTCTCGAACGAGGAATTTGGTCTGCGCGAGCACTTTGAGCCGCACGACTCGTTTTATGTAGGCTCGGATGTATTCTACACGTACCTCGTGGAGAACGACTGCTGGAAGCTGCGGGTCGAGCAGAAAACCGAAGAAGGATATTTCAAGGCCGCCGCCGAGCTGAGGGAAAGGCTTCTGAAAGGCAGGTTCCCCGATCAGATACGCGAGCAGTTTCAGGAAATGCTCGAGTATTTCGGCCAGTCCCCGATTATTGTTCGCTCCAGCAGCCTGCTGGAGGATGCCTTCGGCAACGCCTTTGCCGGCAAGTACGAGAGCATCTTCTGCGTCAATCAGGGCAGCCCCGAGCAGCGGTACGCGGACTTCGAGAAGGCCGTGCGAAGAGTCTATGCCAGCACGATGAGCGAGAACGCTCTGACGTACCGGCTGCAGCGCGGGCTCGACCAGCAGGATGAGCAGATGGCCCTGTTGGTTCAGCGGGTCTCCGGTTCCTATCGAAACAGCTACTTCTTTCCGGATCTGGCTGGCGTGGGGATGTCACACAACACGTTTGTCTGGAAGCCGGACCTCGATCCGAAGGCGGGCATGCTCAGACTGGTCTTCGGACTCGGCACTCGAGCCGTCAATCGTGTTGAGGACGATTACCCGAGAATCATCGCGCTCGACCAGCCCCTGGTCAGGCCGGTTTCGGGAATGGAAGACGTCCGAAAGTACTCCCAGCATCACGTGGACCTGCTGGACACCAGGGAAAACACGTTGAGAACAATTCCCTTCCAGCAGCTCCTGGCGGAGAAACTCGACGTTGAGCTGGACCTGGTCGCGGTTCGAGACTACCAGTTGGCCCGGCAGGCCCGGCAGCAGGGCGCCGGCGGTGTTGAGTATTGGCTGCTGACGTTCGAAAAGCTTCTGACCGAAACGTCCTTCGTTCGGATCATGCGGAGCATTTTAAGTATTCTGGAAAGCCATTATCAGCATCCGGTTGACGTCGAGTTTACGGTGAACTTCACGCGAGACAAGAAACCGCTCGTCAACCTGCTGCAATGCCGGCCTCTGCAGACCCGGGGCCGGCAGGGGCGCGTGGAGATGCCGGCCGCTCTGGCTCCCGAGAAAATACTGTTCAAGTGTGAAGGCTATTTCATGGGCGGCAGCATTGCCCAGAATATCACGAGGGTCGTCTATGTCGAGCCGCAGGCCTATATCGAGCTGCCACTTTCGGCAAAGTACGATGTCGCCAGACTCGTCGGCGAGCTCAACAGGCGCGTCGCCGGTAAGGATGCCGAGCCGACGATCTTTCTGGGCCCGGGCCGGTGGGGCACGACCACGCCGAGTCTGGGTGTTCCCGTCGGCTTTCACGAGATCAGCAATGTCACCGTGCTGGCGGAAATCGCGTACGAAGGCGGCAACTTGATGCCGGAGCTTTCCTTCGGGACGCACTTCTTTCAGGACCTGGTCGAGGGAGACATTTTTTACGTGGCTCTTTTCCCCGACAAACCCGGGACATTCTTCAACAGGTCGAGACTCGATGAAATGCCTAATGCGCTGGCCGAGGTCCTGCCCGAAAGCGGTAAATACGCCAATGTAGTCAAGCTCTTCCTGACGGATGCTCACGGACTGCGGATCATCAGCGACGTGACATCCCAAAAAGTTGTCTGCTTTTTCGTCTGAAGCGGAAGAAATCTGCGCGAGGCTCGCGGGGATCGGAGCCGGCAATTCGTCGCCATCCCTTTTTTTCTCGCCTTGAACTATGTTCCGCAGCGGCGTCAAAACGCACAAATCTCATACTATAGGATTACTCCCAAAGTGGTATATCGCGGTTTCTTAGTGCGTTCGGCTGCATATAGCGTCCTAAAATAACGACCAGCAGAGACTACAAACGTTATTTTTTGGGATTTTCCTCTTGACAAGCAATGCCATGTGGGTAAAGTGAAAATAGCTGGGTGGTCCCTCACCGGAGGAGGGCCGTGCCTGAGACCAGATACGCGTTGCGGCACGGAGGGACTTGCAGCACGGTTTTATGTGCAGGTGCGCCTCTCTCGATTGCTCGTTGCGCGGGATGCTATCGCGTCAAAGGGCAAAGAATTGTTCCCCGGGCAGAAGGGACAAGGAATGGGTGGTGCCGTCTGATGAGAAGGGCAGTAACAACCTGTGCGAGCGTCTGTTTGTTCCTGATGAGCGCTGGTCAATCCGTGGCGAATGTCAGCATGCCTTTGACGGACTCGTGGTCGGAGCTTGAGATCGTTGAGAGTCAGTCCTGTATCCCCGATGCGTGGTTCACCCTTGCCGGCCCATATCCGTTTTCTGGTGAGATTGTCACTGATGATACCGTCGGCGAGGCCGTTTCCGGAGCAGTAGATGCTCTCTGGACGCCGAGCGAACCGGCCTTTCCCCCGGCCGTCTACTTCGGTCACGGCAGGGAGCTGCCGCCGAACACGCTTGCCGGCCTTTCCTATTCAAATGTTGCATACCCATACGTCGATTTGACCGATCTTGGCGAGATATCGGCGCTTGACGGCCTTGTTTTCCAGCCTACCCTACCCTCCGGGGCGATTCTGTTAGGCGGCGTCGCCGTAGGGCTGATCGGCTGGTTATGGAGACGCAGAAATCTCTCCTGTGAGGAATATCCATAGAGAATAGAACCCAATACAAGAATAATGTAGAGATGATGCTATTCTTTATGAATAGGCCGGGGCCATGACCCCGGCTTTTTTTATGCGCGCACAACGTGTCCTATAGGATGCCTCGATAGATGGGACAAAGTATTGCTTGAAGCTCCTGCTGTCGTTACAATTCACGTCGATGGGAAAAGAGTTAGACATTCACAAAGCCGTTCGTCAGCACATAGAGATGGAGCAGTTCTTCGCCGGTTTTGTTCCGAGGGGCGATGGTGCGCGGGCTGAGCCCGGCGAGCAGCAGGATAAGCACGTCCCGAGCCCTACGGCTCCGCTCAGGGTAAACTCCGTCGAGGGAAGGGACGTTGCGGGCAAAGCCGCCGAGCTTGAGAAGATTGCAGAGGAAGTTCGCAAGTGCTGCAAGTGCGACCTGGGCTCGTCGCGGACCCACGCCGTGCCGGGCGAAGGCAATCCCAACGCCCGCATCATGTTCGTCGGAGAAGCGCCGGGCGCCGACGAAGATGCGCAGGGCCGGCCGTTTGTCGGCAGGGCCGGCCAGCTCCTGGATAAGATCATCGAAGCCTGCGGGCTCAAACGGCAAGATGTCTTCATCGGCAACGTATTGAAGTGCCGCCCGCCGGAGAACCGCGACCCGCGCGCCGAGGAGATCATAAGCTGCCTGCCTTACCTTCAGCGGCAGATCGAGATAATCAATCCCGAAATGATCGTGGCGCTGGGCGCACACGCAGCGCGGACGCTGCTGAACACCGCCGAATCGATAGGCCAATTACGCGGCCGCTTCCACGAGTACTATCCGGGCATCGGCCGGCCGCCCATAAAGCTCATGGCGACCTACCATACCGCCTATCTGCTGCGAAACTACTCGCAGGAAAACCGCCGTCGGGTCTGGGAAGACATGAAAAAGGTTCTCGCTGAACTGGACCTGCCGGTCCCCGAATCCGGCAGGAGCTGATCATTGAAACCGCAGATGAACGCAGATTAACGCCGATAAATATGTATTCTTCTGCAACAAATCGTAAATCGACAATCGACAATCGTAAATCTATTGGGTTTCCCACCACAATCGCGGATAGTCCTTCCCATCTAATATCCACCAGATGTCCTGCGTGCCGTTGACCGTCTCACCCACGAAGTCCCACCCGGCCTCATGGAACGTGCTGGCCGTTTGCATCTCGGCCGTCGTCTTGCCCGTGCCGCCGGCGCTCGTGGCTTGGCCTGACGTCTGCGTGTCCCAGAAACTCGCGGTGACATCGCCAACATATAAGCCCACGAGGCCGCCGACATCGCTATTTCCTGCGACCGTCCCTGTGCTATAGCTTGTGGTAATGCTGCCCGTGTTCCAGCCGACCAGGCCGCCGACACCTTCACTTCCTGTGACCATCCCCATGCTGTAGCTCGTGGTGATGTTGCCGTGGCCACGGTCACCACCAGAGTTGAAGCCCACGAGGCCGCCGACCGGCCCATCTCCTGTGACCGTGCCGGTGCTGTAGCTGCTGGTGATTCTGCTGACGTTGTCGCCCACAAGGCCGCCAACATACTGACTTCCACTGATTGTGCTGGTGCTGTAGCTGGCGGTGATGCTGCCGCCGTTGCCATTATCTTCACCGACGTTGAATCCCACAAGGCCGCCGATACGCCCATTCCCAGTGACCGTGCCGGTAGTGTAGCTTGTAGTGATCCTGCCGGCGTTGCTACCCACGAGGCCACCGATAGAATTTCCTATTCCATCGACATCCACCGCCTCCAAACCGAGATTTGAAACGTTGGCTCCATAATTCAACTGCCCGAATAGACCCAGGTAGCTCCCACCCCTGATGGTTAGATGCGATACTGTGTGGACGCTACCGTCAAAGGTCCCCTCAAACCAGGGAACAACAGACATAGACCACGTGATGCCGGCTAGATCCACGGATGCTGTCAGGCGGTAATGGGCCACGGGATTGAACCACACGGTGCCCAAATCCCGGGCATCTCGAATCAGATACGGCTCCTGGGTCGTTCCCAATCCCTCCGGCATCACCGGGCTTTCGCCAGCATGGTAACGCAACCGGGGGTAATCACTTGGCGATATCTGCCAATAGTTGCAGGTACCGTTGAGCATCTCATCGACACAATCCCATCCTGAATTGAGGTACGTGTTGATGTCCTTCATCTGGGTTGTGGTCAGGCCCGTGCCGCCATCGCTGGTGGTCTGCCCTGATGTTTCCGTATCCCAGAAACTTGAGGTGATGTTGCTGATGTTGTCGCCCACGAGGCCGCCAACATGCGTATTTCCAGTCACCGTGCCAGTGCTATAGCTCGTGGTGATGTTGCCCCAATTGCGCCCCACGAGGCCGCCAACATAATGACCTCCACTGACAGTGCCGGCGCTGTAGCTCATGCCGACGCTGCCCGTGTTCCAGCCCACGAGGCCGCCGACAGAGCGATCTCCCGCGGCCTTGCCGGTGCTGTTGCTTGCGATGATGCTGCCGTCTACGTTCCAGCCCACAAGGCCGCCAACATACTGACCTCCACTGACCACTCCGGTGCTGTAGCTGGCGGCGATGCTGCCGTCCATGTTCCAGCCCACAAGGCCGCCAACGCACTGACCTCCACTAACCACTCCGGTGCTATAGCTGGCGGTGATGCTGCCGTCATTGTGACCCACGAGGCCGCCGACACAATCATCGGTGCCATTGATCTCTACTGCTTCCAGGCCCAGATTGGCAATCTTTGCTCCAGATCCTAATTGTCCGAACAGACCCAGGAAGCTTACGCCTTCGATGGTCAGATGGGAGATCATGTGGCGGTTGCCGTCAAAGACGCCAGTGAAGGGAGTCCCCTCAAAGTAGTGCTTGGTTGCGTCGTTGACGTCCGGCGCGATGACGGCCCTGTCGAAGACCTTGCGGCCGGGGAGGTTGGGGTCCAGGTCGATATCGGCGGTCAGGATAAAGTGCTTGTCGTAGTCTTCGGGACTCTCGCCCAGCAGCATCAGGTCCTCGGTTGTGGCGATCTGGTATGGGGTATTAGGCTCACCTGTGCCGCCGCTGTATTTGGCGTGAGCAGGGAAGCTGAAAAGACTGATTGTGATTGCTAAGAGAATCGTCCGCCATGTTCTTGGATTTCTCGCCGTCGTCATTGTTCGGACATCCTTTACTCGCTTTTCGGGCCGCAGAACAAACGCCTCGCTTTACAATTGCTCTAATAAACGGCACGACTTGAACCGCGAAGAAAGTAACTCCACAGTTTCTAAAGGTAATTATAGCGGATAACCTGCCTTGGAGTCAAATGCAAAACTATAGAAGTGCCCTCGGCTGTCTCTTCAGGGGGGCAATCCTGGGGGTGCCAAGCGATTTGCCGGGCCGGCGCGAGGTTCTGCCGCTTACTCTCTGCCCTTGAGCAGTCCCTGGAGTTTCTCAATCTCGCCGGGTTTCATGTGGTAGCTGTGGTCGGTATCAGGAAATCGGCCGCTCTGTATCTCTTTGGCGTAGGCATTGAAGGCGTCGATGCTGCGTTCGGCCAGGTTATCGTAGCTCTTGGCGAACTTCGGGCTCGGTCCCTGCGTCAGCCCTAAGATATCGGGTGCAATCAGGATTTGCCCATCACAGCCCGGCCCGGAGCCGCAGCCGATGACCGGGATGTCGCAGCGGCCTGTGATAATCTCAGCCACCTCGGCGGCGGTCCCTTCGAGCAGCAGCGAGCTGGCGCCGGCTTCGATCATTTGCTCGGCTAAACTAATCAGCTCAGCCGCAACCTCCGCGGTGGTCGCCTCGGCCCTGAATCGCCCGATCCTGCTGATGGCCTGGGGCCTTATGCCGATATGGGCCATGACGGCTATCCCGGCGTCACTGACCGCTTTGATGACATCGAGATAGGCGCTGGTGGCCTCGATCTTGACCATCTGTGCGCCGGCTTCGCTCATGAATCGTCCGGCGTTTTTCAGGGCCTCGGCTTTTCCGACCTGATAAGAAAGGAAGGGCATATCGGCAACCAGAAACAACGCCGGCGCCCCCCGCCGTACCGCGGCGGTTATGGCAACCATGAAATCCATCGTTGCCGGCAGAGTCGAATCGAATCCGAGTACAACCTCGGCCGCCGAATCGCCTACTAACAGCATCTGTACGCCGGTCTGAGATATGAGCCTGGCGGTGCTGTAATCGTAACAGCTAACCGCGGCGATTTTACGCTTCTGGCGCTTCGCCTCAAGCAGCTCTGCGATAGTGATCCGGTTGCTCATAATTCGGTCTCTCTGGAAACTCACGGGCCAAATATAACAGCCTAACAGTTAAGATATTAGAACAAAGTCCGATTATCAAGCGTAAACTGATATGGATTTCGGGTGCAGTGTGCGTATTTTTTAAGGGAATTCGAAAAAAAGTTGGATTTCTAAAAATTTGGATTTGATTCGACTCTGAAAAACTGTAAGTTTCAACTTAATCTTACGTTTTTTCTTAAAGAAATTCCTGCCGTCTATTCGATTATAGTTAGGGATGATTGTAGGGTAGTAAAGGGATTTTCGAAGAAGTCATTATCAGCTTTTCATCACCCTCCTCCGAAGCCAGATTCTGTAGTCATTAGAATCTGGCTTTTTTTTGCCCTCGTATGTAAATATAGAGAAGGCACACTTGTTCATTGAGAGCAAATATGGGATATATGTAATGTATTGGTAAAATGATTTCAATTTCTACGTTGTTCTTTCAATCTTTCAAGTTAGGATTATCCCAAATACTGTCTCAGCTTTAATCCTTATCCGATCATTGCATCAAAGTGTTTCATATCTGCTTTGGTTTCCTGGTTGGCAAAAAAATTACAAAAAACACAAAAAATAAATGAAAATATGTATTGCATATCAGTGTATATAGTGATATATTGCTGCATATAGATGAGGATTTTGTGCTATGCAACTACTTTCGATAGAAGATTTGGCGGCTTACTTGGGTGATTCAAAGCGGACTATCTACAAGTATATCGCCAGCGGCGATTGCCCGCCTTACATGCGGATAAGTGCGAAAAATATCAAGTTCGACCGGGCCGATGTGGACGCCTGGCTGGAATCGAAGAAGGTCCATCCCGGACCGGGAGGTAAGAAGATGAGTAGTCTTGACGTGGGTGACCCTGTAAAGAGTGCGTTCGGCAAAATACTTCGGGGCAGCAAGTTGCCCTGGACGCCGCGCGCACATGCCGTGCTGGAGGAGGCGCAAAAGAAGGCTCGCGAAGACGGGGCCTGCCTCGTCGGCAGCGAACACGTACTGTTTGGGATCATGTCCGTGAAGGACTGCCTCGGCGCGACAATTCTTAGCCATCTTGGGGTCAAGTCGTCGGAGGTTTCTCGTCGCTACGAGCAGTTGTGCAAACCCTCCGACGGAGAAGAGACAGGTGAGTTAAAGCTCTCTAAAGATATGGAGAAGGTTATTCAAAGTGCCGGCGAGCAAGCCGTCCGCTGGGGCCACAAGTACGTAGGGGCGGAACATCTACTGGCCGGAATACTCCTTATCGGCACGGGCCTGGGATTCCAGATACTGGCCGACCTCGATATTACGCTGGAGAAGGTGCGACAGGAGACGGCGAAGTTGGTGATGTGTCGTCCCGCGCGGGGGCAATAGTGCTCAGCGGCGCCTCGTCGTTTCAGAACTTAAGGAAAGGAAAGTATAATGTACGACGCCATTTTAGCGCTAGTAGAAGGGACTGTCACGCCTGGAGTCTTGATGGCGATTGTCATGCTCGCTCTATATGTTTTCATCTTTGCTTTGGTCATCATCTGCCTGATACGAGTGGCGCGGTACTTCGGAACCGCCGGGAAAGAACAAAAGCTTATGCGGATGGAAATGGGTAAATTGGCCGAGGAGGTTCATCTGTTACGGCACGAATTGGAAGACGGCAAGAAGCAAGAATCTTCGACTGAGTCAGGATGAGGTTTTTCTTGCCGTGATAACTCGGTCGTTGTTGTGGAAGTCCTTTTCGATTATGATGTCGGCGAACGCGCCGGTTTGTTCGAGCAGTGATTGGACTGCAGGACCCTGAGCATAGCCGATTTCCAGCATCAGGGCGGCATTTGGCTTTAGGAACTGATCTGCCTTCTCGACGAGCCTGTGGTAGATATCCAGACCATCCTCGCCGGCGTGCAAGGCCAAACGCGGCTCGTAATCCTTAACGTTCTTATCGAGATTCTCATACTCGGCGCTGCTGACGTACGGCGGATTGCAGACGATCAAATCGAATTTGTCCACGTCCAGCGGCCGGACAAGAGGCTCGAACAAATCGCCGCACAGCAGCGTGATCCGCTCCTTCAGCCGGTATTTCTCGACGTTCGCTTCAGCGACGGCAAGGGCCTTGTCGGAAATGTCCGTCGCAAATAGGCGCGCATCGGCGAAATTCCTGGCGATAGCCACGGCGATGCAGCCGCTGCCGGTGCATAAGTCACAGAGGACCTGGCTGCCGAAGCGAGTCCGCAGGAATTCGATGGCTCTCTGGACGAGCAGTTCCGTCTCGGGCCGGGGGATCATGCAATCGCGAGTGATGGCAAGCTCCAGCGAATAGAATTCGGTTTTGCTTGTCAGGTATGCGACGGGCTCATCCTGGCCGGCCCGTTTGACCAAATCGCGAAGGATGGCCAATTGCTCGGCGGCGACGGGCTTGTTGAATTGCGTGTATAGCTCGATGCGTTTGAGTCCTGAAACGTGCGAGAGCAGAAGCTCGGCGCTGAGGCGCGGAGATTCGATGCCTTTGGTGGTAAGGTACTGCGTGACCCAGTTGAGCAGCTTCTGGATTGTCCAGATTTCATCGCTTGTCATTAACTGTTTGTCCGCTCATCGAATCCCGGCCTGACAAATGCCCGCGCATCCGGGAAGGCCGCATCAACCTGGCGCAATAGTTTCTTCAAGGCAACGAGTACGTCGAGAATCGGATTTTCCTGGTCGGGGAATTCGTGCAGCAGTCCGCCCCAGGCGGCGATTGAACGCTCGATACCCAGGATGGCGACTTTGGCCGAGCCGTTTGCATCCTGCGGGAAATATTCGACGTCTTCAAGCTCTCCGCGAATCATTCCGCTGGCCGCCCGGCAGAGCTTGACGTATATCTGATGCTGGTACCAGCGGATGATTTCGAGATAATCCTGGATTTTTAGCGCATCGGCGTCGGGCTGTGCGGCTGGGATCTCGGCCTGGGCTTGCGTCAGCAATTCCTCGGCCTTGCTCTGGAGAAAGTCTTCGTTTGAGTCGAACCAGTTGCTGGCCATCTCTGCGTATGCAAAGGCGTCCTGGGTGTAGGGCTGGTCTTTGACTTTCTTGTGAACCAGCTCTTCTTGTTTTGCACACTCTTCGTAGTCAATGGCGTTAAGGTCGATGCCCATCTCTTCGGCGGATTCTTTGACCATTTCGAGCGTGGCATGGAATACGCCGTGCAGCTTGTCCCAGAAGGCATGGTTGTTCATATCTTTTGATTCGGCGCTGTCAAACTCCTCCTCGCTCAACGCGTAGTTCATACACCGCGATGTAAAGGGACATCGCTCGCACCACCGGTCGCAATAATTATAGATTCCCGGGATGAATCTGGGGTCTTTGGCGAGCCTCTCTAATTGTTCTTTATCCATCGTTCACCCTAATTTGGCCACAGTGTTTTTAGCCACAGAGGACACAGAGGTCACAGAGATTCAAAAATAGAAAAATCAAGAGTAAAAACCGTGCTAATTTGTGTCTTTTTCATTATGTCAGGCGATTCAAATGTAAACCTTATCCATCATTCGAGGGAATGGGATACACTGGCGGATGTGCTTTTGGGCGGTGAGCCAGGCGATGGTTCGTTCGATGCCGAGACCGAAACCGCCGTGCGGCACGGAGCCGTACTTACGCAGGTCCAGATACCAGCCGTAGTTCTCGATATTCAGGTCCTGCTCGTTGATGCGTGCGACTAATCGGTCGTAGTCGTCCTCTCTGATGGAGCCGCCGATGATCTCGCCGAATCCGGCCGGAGCGAGCAAATCGAAATTCAGTACGACGTCTTCGTTGTCCCTGTCGGCCTTCATATAAAACGCCTTGGCCTGCTTGGGATAGTGCGTGACAAAGATGGGTTTATCGTGCATTTGCGAGATGATGGTCTCATCCGAGCCGCCCAGGTCTTTGCCCCATCGAAATTCGGCGGCTAACTGGGCGTGTTTGGGATTATTCTCGATTCTCGTATCGACTTCGGCCAGCTCGGACCGCAGCTCGATCAGCTCGGCGGTGTTCTTATCGCGCTTCCACTGTTTTATTTGGCCTTTCTGCTCTTGCTCGAGCTGAGCGATTTTGCCTTCGAGCTGAGCTTTTTGCTTTTTCAGCTCTTCCAACTGCCCGGCGAGGAAATCGGCCGCCTTTTGGCTGGTCAAAATGTCCACGGCCTGCGTGTAAGTCAGCCTGTAGAAGGGCGGCTTGATCTTTTCGAGCGAGGCGATGTCCGCGCCTGCACTTTCGAGCTGGCTTCTATTGTCGCGCAGGACCCGCTCGACGATGGAGGACACGAAATTCTCAGCCAATTCGAGCAGCCCATCCAGCTCGATGAAGGCCACCTCCGGCTCGACCATCCAGAATTCGGTCAGGTGTCTGCGGGTCTTGCTCTTTTCCGCGCGGAAGGTCGGCCCGAAGCAATAGACCTTGCCGAAGCTCATCGCTGCCGATTCGAGATACAACTGGCCCGTCTGGGTCAGGTTCAGGGGGCTTCCGAAGTAATCAACCTTGAAGAGGGTCTGCTCCTCTTCGCCGGCCGTCGGGGTCAGGATGGGCGTATCGACCAGCGTAAAGCCGTTGTCGTTGAAGAATCGCCGGACCGCGTCGATAACGGTGTGGCGGATTTTGCCGATGCACCACTGGCCCTGCGAGCGAAGGTGCAGGTGACGATGCGTGAGCAGAAAATCGATGCCGTGCGATTTCGGCGTGATGGGATAATCCGTTGCCGGTGAAATGATGTTCGCGCCGGTGACCGCCAGTTCATGGCCGCCGACGCTGCGCTCATCGGCCCGCACGAGGCCGGTAACGCTCAGCGACGATTCCTGCCCTAAATGCCCAAGCTGCTCGAAAAGCTCATCGGGGACCTTGCCTTTCTCAACCACGCACTGGCACAGCCCCGTCCCATCGCGGAGAATCAAAAACTGAACCTTTCCGCTTCCACGGCTGTTGTACAGCCAGCCCTTCAGAGTCACTTCCTTGCCAACGAATTGGCCCAGATTACAGATCATTGCTTTTTCCATGCCACGCACTCCATTCCCCTAAACTGTTCATTTCGGCCAAATATTCGCCGTTTCTCCATAGAGTGAGAATCGCTCACCATGATTCTCGTATTGTAAGGGATTTCCAGTGACAGGGTCAATGAAAGCTTCGGCCGGTGCGGCGGATTTTATCGCGTCGAGATCAGGCGGCCAGTCGCCATGTTTGCTGTGATATTGCTTTATTGCTATCAGAATCCGTGAGCCGCGGCGTGTGGTGAGACCCGTCAAGTACGCATCATGCAGGCCAAAATAGGTTCCTTCCAACAAATCGGCCATGAACCGGGCGAAATACCTGTAGTTGAACTTGACGTGTCTGAAATTGCTTCTGGTGATGAGTGAATCGAATTTCTGCGGCCGCTTTGACCAGTCAAAGTCCGGCTGAGTCATCGCATTGTATCTGTCGAAGCTTGCGTCAAGGATCTCGGCCGCTTTTTGCGGAGTAGAAGGCATAATAAACCAGTTAGATATCGTCCATGCTTTGCAGAGCTTTCTTTGCAAGAAGGTCAGTCTCGGCAAATCCTGGGGTGGTACGCTCTTGAACATAGCAAGCGGGTTGCGGCTGAAACGTGTTTTGCCTTGTGAGTTGACCTCATAGACCAGGCTGCAGATGTTGTTCTTGTTGAGAAGCTTGTCAGATTCAAGCCACTTTTGGAATTCTGAGCCCCACTCGTCTTTTACGTCTCGTATGGAAGCGGATATGAGCTGCAACTGTTCGGCGGTGGGCCGGCCTTCTATCATGAACCTGTTGAGCTGGGTCAGAGCTACACTTTCGAGCGCAGAACCGACCAGAAAATCTATCGCAGCCGGCTGTTGGTACAAATGGTCCGCCATTCGAATAATACACAGGTATTTCTCAAGCCCCGCGTCGATCCGCCCTTCGCCTAAATCGTTGTTCGCAGCCGAGCCCAGAAGGAATGCGCACTTGCGCATCGGAGCGAGTCGTTCCGTATGCCGGTCGAAATCCCAGATATGGGGAGAAATGGGATAGTGACATTTGTCTTTCTTTGCGGCCTGGAGTAATTTCGCTATCGTGTCCTGACGGCCTTTGAGCCATTCGGCCATCTCCGGGTGGTCTTTCGATAGCCAGGGTTCATCCCTCGATGAAGGTGTTGATTGCATATAGAACTCGGGCGTGTTGGAATCAGTATCCAGGGTCTTGAATATCTCATCGTAAACCAACGCCGCGTTTTCTTCCTTCGGCATTGCGTATTTGGCTTCGATCTCTGCTAATTCTGTGTCAAAGGTATAGGGACGCCAGCCTTTGCTATCGGCTGGCACAAAGAACCAGATGATCAATGCCAGAACTCCGGCGCCGACCGAAAGCCAGAACCATTTTCGGGCCGGTCTGGGCAGCACCGTGCACGCGGCAAGGAATATTGCCAATAATGCAATTACTTTCCATGGCGCCTGATAAACCACGGCCAAAATCAGCAGAATCGCGAATAAACCTGCGCCAAGCCATCTAAAGGTTCGACTGATAAGTCTCGATCTTTTCTGTTCCTGCTTCTGTTCAATCATTTCTAAAACCTCCGCATTTTGTATAAGATGTTGGGTCCGTTTCGAGCAGATGCACTCTCTCGGTTATGGTGTTTCCTCCCGCCGCCAGGGTGGCCAGATGGGCCGATCATCCGGGCCGTCGGACTTGTGACGCCCGTTTTCGTCCCGGCCGTTCGGCCCTATGCTGTATAACCTGAAGCCGTCTTCCGTGGTTTGGTACACGTACGGACAGCCGTTTTGCGGGTCGATAAGGGCCTTCGGAGGCAGAGCACTCGCAACGACGGCAAGGCTTTCCGGCCAATGGTCTGTTTTATTCTTGAAACGGCGCAGCTCGATAAGGATACGATGGGCACGCCGCTCACACAACAGCCGGTGATATGACTCATTTACGTAATGCTTGCCCCAGCCTGCGTTCCTGTCGCAGATTTGCATAAGCCACTGGGCTATTCGAATTCCAAGCCGCCTTTTGTCGCCCAGCAAATGGCAGAACATGTGCCGTGCCCGGCTGATGTCGCGGCTGATGGATTGCCAATGGCTATCCAGATCATCACAAACGAGCACCAGAGTATCCAAATCTCGGTCCCTGGCGGGCCCCGTCACGATGAACTCGGCCAGACGATGGATCCCTATCGCTTCGAGTGCTATGCCACTAATAAGAGGATACGCCCCCGGCTGGCGACTGAGATGCCGGCCCACCGAAACAATCACCTGGCATTTTGCCAGCCCTGCGGTCATGTTTCCCTCACCGAAGTCATTGTTGGCGGCCCGAATCAGGATGAAGGCATCTTGCTTGAGTGCGCTGAGCGGCACATCGAAAAGCCCCGTCCGGCCCGGCGTAGATTGCAGAGGGAAATAGCACGACGGCTTGCCGGCAGCCTCCTGAAGCCTGTCCATACGCTGCTGATGCTTATCGAGCCATTGCTTAAGCTCGGGATAATCGGCGGTCCTCCAGGAGTGCAAGCGGGTGGTTGCTTCAGCGTTAGGATCGAGAAGCCCCTCGGGCAATTCAAGCCCGACGAGTCTCCTGCTCATCGCCCGATGTTCCCTTAAGGAAACGGGGTCCATTATTGCTTCCGCGGCGAGATCTATCTTGGCTGTTAAGTTGTCGGGAGGCTTTTCGGGGCCTTGCAGCAGCTCGGCGTAAATCATCGCCGCATTTTCCTCGTCGGGCACGGCGCGAGCGGCCTCAAAGGTGGCTATGCGTTCATCGAGGCCTGGTTGACTCAGGCCAAGATACACCACGCCCGCGGCGGCGATCAGAACGCTGATTAGTATTTCAAGCCGGATACGTTTACCTGTGGGTTTGGATGTTTTGGAATCTCGCTTTGCTTGTTCCGCCATTTTTGAAACCTCCGCGTTTCGCCATGGATTATCATTTATTCTTTGGGCGTTTCTGGCCTGATTATCCAGGCTATTTCTTCATTTTCAGCTTCCTTATTCAGCAACGGCCAAATGCAATATCATCATCGGCTCTGGTGGAAATGCACCAAAGACCACTCCGGCCGTCTTCAAATACATACGCCCGGGAGAGTGGTCTTCTTCAAATATTCTTCCGGCATCCGGATGTATGATACTGACTTTTTCAATGTTTTGGAAGATGCAATGGCCTGATTTATTGCAGAATACAGCGATCATTGGGGCATTGTGTCCGGCATCGCCGGAGAAACACGTTGTCGGGTGGGTCCCTCGATTGTACACTATGATTAGCAGCGCCTAAGCGATCCGCTCAACAGTGGACAAGATAAAGAGAATTGTCGATGATGTGAAAATCGCTAAATGGTGGGAGGTAGAAATAAGTATGGTAACAATGAGATCCATATTTATCGCAGGTTTGGTTGCGTTTGCTTCGATTGGCATCGCTGCTGTCAACGTCGCCTCCGCTCAGGGCGGAGGATATAAGCCGCTGTACGAGCCGGGAATGGTTCGTGCCGAAAGGAATCTGCGTGCGCCGCTTACGCCGCCGCCACAGCCGACAGACCCGAATTTCTGGGCGGTGGAGCCTGACATTAAGCTCTATCACTTCGCCGCAGGCAAGGGACGCACGGCATTGGTCGTCCATGGCGGGCCGGGGCGCCCTCACCTGAAACCGTGGGCCGGTCTGGAGACGCTGACCGATTCTTATCGCTTTATCTACTACGACCAGCGGGGGTGTGGTCAATCGACTCGCCCCATCGATCGTTTCGAATCGCCGAATTACTATCAGAATATGATGCTGCTCGATAAAGCACTCGGGCTTGGCGCCCAAATCGCTGATATCGAGCGGATACGCCGAATTTGCGGCGAGGATAAACTGATACTTATCGGTCACTCTTTTGGTGGTTTTCTTGCAGCCCTGTACGCGGCCGAGTTTCCCGAACACGTGGCCGCGATGGTTCTCATAGCGCCGGCGGACGTGCTGGTAGCACCGAGTGAAAGCGGCGGTTTGTTTAACGAGGTGAAGGCCCGCCTGCCCGAGGATCAGCTTAGCGGCTACAACGGCTGGTTACAGCGATACTTCAACTTTGGCACTGTTTTCTCGAAGAGCGAAGCAGACCTGGCGGCGCTGAATGACGAATTTGGCAGGTACTATCGGATGGTTACCTCCGCAGCATTTCCCGAGCAGGGTAAGCAAGGCGGCTGGGTGGGCCATGCGATGTACTTCAGCATGGGGCAGAAGCACGATTACCGCGAGGCTCTGAAAAACGTCAGCTCGCCGATCCTTGTGATTCACGGCGCCAAAGATCTCCAGCCGGAGCAAGCCAGCCGCACGTACGCCAAAGCGTTTCCCAATGCGAAATTTCGCATTATCGACAGCGCTGAGCATTTCCCCTTTCACACCCAGCCGGCAGAGTTTGCGGCCGCAGTTACCGAATTTCTTACTACAAGCCTGTCTCAATAGGGCAGTCTAAATACGATGGCAGAAATCCGGGAATAGCGTGCCGATTTTGAAAAAAAACCTAAGGTAATTGGCCCATGCGGGTTTGCACGGGGGTGACTATGCTCAAGAAGGAGTGGTTTCCTGGTTAGGAAGTTCCAGAAGTCGCACATCCTTAATCTGACCTCATGGCGCTGAAAGGACTTGAACACGTCCTGCAATCGGTTGAGTATGGGTTCGATCCTTTCCGTCGGCTTGCCGGACAGGCAGGTTAGGATTGACCGACAAAGCTAAGTCGGTAAAACTGCAGAAGACTTCCATGCGGTCAGCTATCGAAAGAGATCGAAACCACCGCGTCTTGGCCTCTATCAGCTCTTGATTTCTATTGTGTGGCCCGGGCCAATCTCATGTCGGTTTTGAGCGACTGATCTTTACTTTGTACTACATGGCTGCCCGGGTTATCCCTACGTCTATTCCGTATCGTCTAATCTCCTGGGCCAGGGTGCTGAAATTATCATCCAGGTCCTCAGGACAAAACGGTACCGGCTCGATACGTGAATCAACCTTGAGAGCTATCTTGCGCAGCAGCATCATTTCTTCAGAGATATCTTGTCCGAACTGAGTTGAAACTACGGCAACATCAATATCGCTATCAGCATGTGTCCTGCCTTTAGCGCAGGAACCGAAAAGGATAACCCTCGATACGCTGATGCCTTGCTGTTCAAGCATCTGGATGAATTTATCGATTTTGCCTATTTCGGATTTGTTTAGACGTGTTTGTTTAGCCATTGCAATATGTCCTCGGTTTTCTTAGGGTATTTCGACGAGGATTGCTTTCTTGTCAACTTCTTGTTCGGTCTTCATCTTTCAGATCTCCAATTTATCTCGCAAGTAGCCGCGGAGCTGGTCGGTGGCGACGCGGACCTGCTCCATGGAGTCACGTTCGCGGATGGTGACGGTGTTATCTTCGGAGGTCTGGCCATCGACCGTGACACAGAAGGGGGTCCCGGCCTCGTCCTGCCGTCGGTAGCGCCGGCCGACCGCGCTCTTTTCATCGTAGAAGCAGTTGAAGTACCTCTTCAAATCGTCGTAGATTTTCCTGGCGACCTCCGGCATACCCTCTTTCTTGACCAGCGGGAAGACCGCGACCTTCACCGGCGCCAGGACGGGGTGGAATCTCAGGAGGTTTCGTGTCTCGCCGCGTACTTCTTCTTCGTCATACGCATCGACCAGAAAGGCCAGCGTGCTTCGGTCGATGCCGGCGCTTGGCTCGATCACGTAAGGGATGTACCGCAGTTTTCTCTCGTCGTCGAAGTACGAGAGCGGGCCTTTGGCGTAGTCTTCGTCCTCCGCCGCTAGTTCGACGCCGTTCAGATTTCGGCCGTTCTCGAACCACTTGTTGAGCGTTCGCATCCCGCGCTGATGCTGCCGCAGGTCGTAGTCCGTGCGGTTGGCGATGCCCTCAAGCTCCTGCCAGTCCCCGCTGCCGAACGGGAATTTGTATTCGACGTCCACGCAGCCCTTGGCGTAATGGGCCAGCTCGTCGCGTTCGTGCTCGCGGAAGTGCAGATTCTCTTTCTTCAGGCCCAGGTCGAGGTACCAGTTGAAGCGGGCCTGTTTCCAGTGCTCGAACCATTGCTCGTCCGTGCCCGGCTCGCAGAAGAACTCGAGCTCGGCCTGCTCGAATTCGCGGGTGCGGAAGATGAACGCTTTCGTGGTCACCTCGTTGCGGAAGCTCTTGCCGATCTGGGCGATGCCGAACGGTATTTTGACGCGCGTGGTATCCAGGACGTTGCGGAAGTTGGCGAAGATGCCCTGTGCGGTCTCCGGCCGGAGCTGCACCGTCATCGAGTCATCGACGTTGGCCCCCATCTGCGTTTCGAACATCAGCTTGAACGGCATCGGCTCGGTGAATTGGCCGACCGCACCGCAGGCGGGGCAGACCTTCTTGCCCAGGTTCCCGGCCTGAGCCAGTGCGGCGTCGATGGCGACGTGCTCGGTGTGCTCCTGAGCCTGCTCGGCGGCTTTGTCCTTGAGGTGGTCAACGCGGGTGCGGGTGTTGCACTTCTTGCACTCGGCGATCAGGTCGGCGAATTTGTCGGCGTGGCCGCTCGATTTCCAGACCATGGGATGCATGAGGATACTGCAATCCACGCCCACGACGTCGTCGCGCATCTGCACGACGTTCTTCCACCAGGCCCTCTTGACGTTGTTCTTCAGTTCGACGCCTAACGGCCCGTAGTCGTAGCAGCTCGCCAGGCCGCCATAGATTTCGCTGGATTGGAAAATGAAGCCCCGCCGTTTGCACAGCGACACAATATCGTCGAGTTTCGTAATCTTGGCCATAGCCGGATCCCTAAAAAACCTTGCTTTTGTCAACTCTGCAAAGCCGTCATTATACGTGAAGGCGCGCCGATTACAAGCCCCCAGCCAAATCCGTTGACACATCTCGCGGGCGGATTTATACTCCATGCGGAATGCTCGACGAGCGTCGAGGAACGAGAATCGAGAAACGGATTATTATGAGCCATGAGATAATCGCCATCCTGGATTTTGGCAGTCAGTACGGCCAGCTCATCGCCCGGCGGGTCCGCGAGCAGAACGTCTATTCCCGCATCTTCCCCGCCGGCGTGAAGGCCAGGGACCTCTCGAAATTGCCGCTCAAGGGCATCATCCTGTCCGGCGGGCCGGCCAGCGTCTATGCACCCAACGCGCCGCGGTGCGACGAGGACATCTTCGATCTGGACGTGCCGATCCTGGGCATCTGCTACGGGATGCAGTTGGGCTGCCAGATTTTAGGGGCCAAAATCACCGCCGCCGAGCGGCGCGAGTACGGACGGACGAATCTGTCCATCGTGGATAAGAGCGACTTGTTCTCGAATCTGCCGGACTCCATCACGGCCTGGGCCAGTCACGGCGACCAGATCAACGAGCTGGGCCGCGATTTCGTCCGCCTGGCCACCACCGAGACGTGCCCCTTCGCGGCGGTCAGACACAGGCTGAAAAAATTCTACGGCGTCCAGTTCCACCCCGAAGTCTCGCACACGCCGAAGGGCACGCAGATTCTGGAGAATTTCCTTTACGGTATATGCGGCTGCCGCGGCGACTGGCGGATGAGCGACTTCGCCGCCGAGACGGTCGAGGCGGTCCGCCGGCAGGTGGGCGACGCCAGCGTGATATGCGGCCTGAGCGGCGGCGTCGATTCCTCCGTCACCGCCTCGCTGGTCCACAAGGCGATAGGCAGTCAGCTTGTCTGCATCTTCGTCGATAACGGCCTGCTGCGAAAGAACGAGCGCGAGCAAGTCGTCTCGACGTTCGCCAACCATTTCCATATCGACCTGCGAGTCGTCGATTGGTCGCAGCAGTTCCTGACGGCCCTGGCCGGCGTCACCGACCCGCAGCAGAAACGAAAAATCATCGGCGCCGAGTTCATCAAAGCCTTCCAGTCCGAAGCGTCGAAGATTCCGGATGTCAAGTTCCTCGCCCAGGGCACGCTCTATCCGGATGTGATCGAGTCCGGCTCAAAGGATGGCAATCCCGCCGCCAATATCAAGCTCCATCACAACGTCGGCGGGCTGCCGGCCGAATTAGGCTTCGAGCTGGTCGAGCCGCTGCGGGATTTGTTCAAGGACGAGGTCCGCGTGGTCGGCGAGTACCTGGGCCTGCCGGAGGCCCTGGTCTGGCGGCATCCGTTCCCGGGGCCGGGCCTGGCCGTGCGGATCATCGGCGAGGTTACGCCCAAGCGGCTGGAAATCCTCCGCGCCGCCGACGAGATTCTGATCGACGAAATACGCTCGGCGGGCTTGTACCGAAAGATCTCGCAGGCGCTGGCCGTGCTGTTGCCGGTCTCGACGGTCGGCGTCATGGGCGACGAGCGAAGCTACGAGAACGTCGTAGCCATTCGGGCGGTCGAGACCGTCGATTTCATGACGGCCGATTTCTCGCAAATCCCGTATGAGGTTTTAGGCGTCATCGCCAGCCGCATCATCAACGAGGTCCGCGGCGTCAACCGCGTCGTGTACGACGTCTCCAGCAAACCCCCCGCAACCATCGAATGGGAATGACGCCCAGCCCCGCGCCGCCGTCACCCCGAGCCCATTCGACTACGCTCAGGGGAGCCCCGCCGAGAGGGGTCCATTCGAACAGATCAACCTGCCACAGAGGACACAGACGCCGTCCTTTCAAGACCACAAGAAGCCAAACCCGAAGAGATCTGGCTTCTTGCGGCTTGATCAAACGGCTTTCCAAAACAGGGTTTAACTACTGCTGATCGGCCTTCAGCGTGATGGCTTTACCACTGAACGTGACAGTCTCAGTCTCCCAAAGCAGAGGAATGCCGCTGCCCTCGCGATCCATGCTCTTATAGAACACGGCGTCCGCTTCCGGGGTTGCCTCCAGTGCTTTGTAGTAAGCCCTGTCTGCCGTTGTGACTCTACAGGGATCTGTTCGGACACACGTATATCTGTCTGTGAAGAAAGGGATTCCGAGGACTTTGACGTTGTCCCCGTCAACGACTTGTACGGCTCCAAAGAGAATACTTTTAGTCGTAGAAGTTCCTTCAACCCGTTCAAGAACCACGATATCTCCGCGTGATAGTTCAGTCCTAACGTCAAAACTGCCAAATCCCATCTGGGGGGCCGACTTTTGAGCGTTACATCCTCCTACGAAAGGCACAAAAACCAGAACCCCCATCATAAGAAACAAAATCACATTCATACGCGTCATAATAATCTCCTCAATAAATACGTTGACATGGGTCTATCGGAAATTTCATGTATTGCAGATGTCAAGACACGTGCAATGGAGCCCCCGTTAGGGGGTGCTCGTGGCAACGAAGAAACTGGATACGTAACCGGCTCCATACCATTGTCCTTTAAAAGAAAGGAGCCATGCCGCACCGGCTCATCAAAATGCTCTGCCGTAAAACCCTGCCTTCCAATGAATAGTCAATCACCCTCAGTCAATTGGACGGTACGCCTCCTCAAGGTTGCTGCGCATTATACCCTTTGCCACAACCCGGAACAAGTACATTCGCCCTTAAAAAATTCTATGGCAAATCCCCCATCCGGCCGTATGGACTGCGAAAATCCTGGAATTTCAGTGATTTACGGGACTACAGGTTCAGGTGTCGGGTCATCGAAAGGGCACACAGAGAAGTGGACTTGTCTAACGGATTGCTGTTAATGCCTTCGTAATTCGATATTCGTTATTGGATATTCGCGGTGGTCAATTCTCGATGTCCAATGCTTGTCATTCCGCACTTGATGCGGAATCCAGGTTCCTCGTGCCCGCAAAGTCGGACATAGGCAATCGCCCTGGCCAACAACCGTGCCCCAAAATTAACGGACACCTTTATTCCCCCCTATTTCCCCTTTTTCTTCAGTTCCACCTTGGCTGATTTTTCTTTTGCATATTCTCTGAAATACTCGTGCACATTGATCATAAGCAATCCAATGACTTGGATGATAGTTATCAAGACGAGAACCCATGTGCGAAATACCTCTGCATTTGCATGCTCTGTCTTTTTATTCTTTATGTTTTCATAGAGACTTTTGAAGTCTTGTATTTCTACCAGACGTTCTACCTCATCTTGCATTTGTCGCGTGTCCATTTTATCCCATTTGGCTTTGAGTTCTGCTGAAGCAATCCCACCCGTCAAAGCACTGTGAAGCTTGGAAAGACTCTTGGCGGCATCCTTCCTTCGCAGCATTTCGGTCAATTGGATGCCTTTTTCATCATGTAGTAGTTTTAGCAGGTAGATCTGAATAATACGTTGCCCCTCTTTCGAGTCATACATGAGAAACCATTGAAGGTTCATAAAACGCATTTCACGGTCGTACTCGAGTGCCGTAAGTTTATCTTGGATTCTTGAAATTTTCTGGTCATAAAACGGAATGAACACCCCCAAGGAAACAACTCCTATAATGAGTAACACGCTACCGATAATCCAATATTTTCTCATGGTCATCACCACCTAACATATTATTTATCTTTTTAGGATTGGCAGGTCTTCCTGCCCGTGCGGTTCGTTGTTCGCCGATCATCAATTTCTCAGTTCGGCATCGGCAATGAAATTGCCCATCCGACAACTACTTAATTTCTATAAGTTGTCCCAATTATTATTCATTGTTCCCAATTTCAGTTAGAACATAGCTGCGGAGACGATCGATGAGATTATGAATATGATTTATGTCATTGGGCGAGTAAAATGCAGCTAGGTGAGCTTTTCCGTTTGATAGAATGTGCATAGCATTGAGCGCATTTGACTCTACTGGTATGGGGTATCGAGCAGCCCAGATAGAACTTCTGGACAATCGAGATAGAAGGTCCTCCTCCAAAAGGTCGTGTTTAAATTTTGATTTAGATGCTAACTGACAAAGGTTATGTGAGCTAAGATATTCTGGAAGTTTGGTCAGAAGCTTACCCTTCAAAGACTCTATGTTTCGATGAATTAGCAGGGCCTTAAAGTAGTTTTCTAAAGCATATGCAACCAATAGAGAATATGCTCCTTGGACGTATTTACGATTAGAAATTTTGGTTATTTTCCCATTTTCGAATTGTATTTCAGACCAGTATTTTACAACCTCTACTTCGAGAATATTAGCTGCAGCGGTCAAATCGTCGGCCATTCCAAGCCATAATTTCGCGTCTGTAAGACGTTCTGAAAAATCGATTGCGTGTAGTATCTGATCAGGTTTAAGTCGACTCTTTTTCATGTGTCTCCGTTTTCAGCTTCGGCATCCTTTTTCTTCTTCACACTTCCCATTGGTCGTGAACGCGGCCTAAGATAGCAGACGGCCCGAATTATTGAGAAGCGCAAATCCCAGATGCCTCGCCGCACCGCTGGTGGAGCATATCTCGTTTCTCCTGTTTCGCTATCGGTTGTCCCCGTGCCGCCTTCGTGGAAAAAATGGTAGCAGGGGGCAAGCGAAAAGGCAAGGGAAAAGTTAGCGGATTGGTGAATTAGAGGATCAGGGAATTGGGAGGCAAGGGGATCAGGTCAAAGCCGATGGACGAGAGACGATGGACGAGGGACGCAGGGGTCGGTGAATATCCAATATCGAATATCGAACACCGAATGACGAATCCGTCCAGAGACTGCCGGACAGGTATCGAAAGGGAAAAACTGTGTTCATTCGTGTTTAGCCTGTGAGATGACGACCCGCCCCGTCGAGATGGCAGCTTCGCTTATCTCACGGGGCAAGTCTATCTCATGGGCTAAATTCGTGGTTAAGTCTTTGACAGGATAACAGGATAATACCTGATAGAATCTGCGTTCTCAGCGTTTATCTGCGGTTTCCCGTCATCCGTCCTCTGTCCTCCGCCATCCGTCCTCCGCGGCGCGCAAAGAAACGCAGGTAGCTGGAAACAAAAATAAGATTTTTGAATAATTTTTCTATTCTTTTTCAGGCAAGGACTTACAGCCGCAAAGCCCGCCTACAATATTGTAGATTTTTTAACGATTCGTGCAGGTTCGTCCCATAGTAGGGGGACGAGATCCCTCCACTCGGCTTT
>Ga0315295_10000475_pt1 | contig 34939 bp, 42 predicted proteins | sample YL17G14_0_MG_FD_204453 | JGI IMG/M metagenome (GOLD analysis project Ga0315295, IMG submission 204453) | Sediment microbial communities from Yellowstone Lake, YNP, Wyoming, USA - YL17G14_0 | ecosystem: Environmental > Aquatic > Freshwater > Lake > Sediment | place: USA: Wyoming | collected...
GCTTCCAGCATCAAGCGCGCATATCTGAGGAATAGGAATTTTATTCTCATTAAAAAAAGCTTTTACCTTATTGATGTCAAATTCCTTCTCATAAAACTCTTTTCGCTCTTTAAGTGTTGAGGCCCTGAATTCAAACCCTTTTTTCATCAACTAAAGAAGCTTAATGCGTTTTAATATTTATCCTAATTCATAAGATTTATAAAATAGAAATCTTAATAATAGATATGAAAAAAGAGGATAAAATCTGCAGTTGCCAGTGCAATAATGGCTTCGGAATAGCATCAGTTGTCTTGGGCATTGTCGGCTCTGTTTTAGGAGTCCTAATGTTTCCAGTTGTAATAAGCATATTCGGGCTTGTTTTTGGAATAATCCAAATCAAAAGGGCAAAGAATGCCTGGGCAATTTGGGGAATTATTCTTTCTACACTAGGCATTATCATTAGCGTTTGTGTTGTCTGGAAACTAATGGCTGTATCATCACAATTCGAGCAAACAATGACTTTATGCCAATCAGATCCCACATCCCCTGGATGCTCCGATTTACTAGGATTAATGGGTGTCCAATCTTAAAATGGCAAAAAACAAAAAAGCGCAGCTTGAACTTTCAATAGGAACAATAGTTGTTCTTGTTATAGGCGTCTCAATGTTAATCCTTGGCATGATTCTTGTCAGAAGCATAATGTGCTCTGGCTTGCAAATTACAGAAGATGTAACAACAGGCGTAAAAAACGAGATAAAAACACTTTTTGGTGCTGAGCAATTCGGAGTAAAATGCCTGGGTGAAGGTGGGCAGGATGTCAAGTTAGGAACAGGCGGCAGAAGAAAAGTCATCTGCATGATAAAGACAGAAGAACAAACAAGCTATGACATTCAAATAAAAAGCCTGGAATCATTGCAAGGCGCAAAGACAGATATAGTTAATAACTGGGCAATAAGCAAGGGCTGGACAGGTTCAGTAACACCAGGACAAGAAAATGAAGAAACAGTTCTTTTATTAAATATTCCAAGAGATGCGCCAGCAACAACTTTGAAAATAACAATTCAGTCAAAGAATGTTGGTACTGGCTCGGAAAAGACAATTACTTCTATTATTGACGTTGTTCCAACAGGCCTAATCAAGGGAGCAATTTGCTGATCAATCAAATAATCCAACAACATGACACAATATCTTGATTTTATAGACTTAAAGTACAAGCCAAAAAAAACTGATTTAATCTGCCTTTTTAGATTTGAACCTCACAAGGGAATTTCTGTTGATGAAGCAATAGGCAGGATAGCTTCAGAATCAAGCAATGGAACCTGGACAGAATTAACAACCCTAAAAGAGCACATAAGAAAAATAAGAGCAAGAGCATTTCACATATCTGGAAATCTTGTAAAAATTGCCTACCCTATAGAATTATTTGAACTTGGAAGCATGCCTCAGATATATTCTTCTGTCTGCGGAAACATTTTCGGCATGAAAGCAATAAATAATCTCAGAATAGAAGACATTGAGTTTCCGGAAATAATGCTCAAGTCATTTTTAGGCCCGCAATTCGGCATCCCAGGAATAAGAAAATTCATGAAAGTTCCAAAAAGGCCTTTAACTTGCACTGTTCCAAAGCCAAAAGTCGGAATGACAACAGAAGAGCATGCAAAAGTTGGCTTTGATGCATGGACAGGAGGAGTTGATTTCTTAAAAGACGATGAAAATCTTACTGACCAGAAATTTAATCGCTTTGAAGACAGGGTAAAATTGTGCGCAAAAATGCGCGACAAGGCAGAAAAAATAACTGGAGATAAAAAAGATTATTTCATAAATGTCACAGCAGAAACAAATGAAATGATAAGAAGAGCAAAAATTGCACATAATTACAATTTCAAGTATGTAATGATTGACATGTTAACAGCTGGCTGGGCAGGTTTGCAAACCCTAAGAAATCACTGCCAAGATTCAAAGCAGGCAATTCATGCTCACAGGGCAATGCACTCAGCATTCACAAGAAATCCAAAGCACGGAATTTCAATGCAGGTTATTGCTGATTGCGCAAGAGTTGTCGGAGTTGATAATATCCACATAGGCACAGTAGTTGGCAAGCTTGTTGGCACAGCTGAAGAAGTTTTAACATTAGATGCAGAAATGACAAGCGAAGAAATTCCAGAAAGATTCAGGGCAGGTGTTTTGCAGCAAAAATGGTATGGGATGAAACCAGTTATTCCTGTTTCATCTGGCGGCTTGCATCCTGGAATTGTTCCAGATGTTCTCAAGCTTCTTGGGAATGACTGTGTCCTCCAACTTGGGGGCGGACTGCACGGCCATCCAAAAGGCACAAAAGAAGGCGCAAAAGCATTCAGGCAAGCTCTTGACGCATATTTGCAAAAGAAGACGCTTGAAGAATATGCAAAGAAGCCAGCAAACAAAGCGCTTGCAATTGCCCTGAAGCATTTCGGCCATGTAAAACCAGTCTAAAAAAGCCAATTAAAAACAATTAAAAACCGCATATTCTCGTAATTCTTATGAAAATCGGCATAGATTTAGATGATGTAATTGCAGACTTTTTTGAAGCTTTGCTTAAATTTTACCATAACAAATTCGGAAAACTTCATAAACGAGAAGAGTTCAAGGAATGGAAATGGTGGCCTGTCTGGGGAGTAACAAGAGAAGAAGCAATAAAGATAGTTGATGAATTTCACAAGACTCACGAACTTGAAGATGTTCCTCTCATGGAACATGCATTAAATTCTCTGAATCACCTCCTAAAAGATAATGAAATATTTATAATCACCTCGCGCCCAGTCAGATTCAAGCCAAAAGTTGAATTATGGATAAAGCATCATCTTGGTGATTTGAAAATAGAAGTTATACATGCAGGAGATTTCCACAAGGGACAAGGAGCAACAAAAGCAGAAATTTGCAAGGAAAGAGGAATTTCTCTTATGCTGGAAGATTCTCCAGACACTGCTCTTGAATGTGCAAATGCAGGCATAAAAGTAATTCTATTTGATAATCCTTGGAACCAAAATGCAAAGCATGAAAACATAACAAGAGTTAAAAATTGGCTTGAAGCTGTTGAGGTTATCGAGCATTTTAAAAACTAATTATCTCTTTAATAATCATGAAAGAAGTAAAATTCAGAAAATACTGCACATTATCTGGAAAAGATGTTGTCTGCGGAAAAGATGCAGAGCAAAACGAATTGATAGTTGCACAATCAGGAGATTCAGAATCGGTTCTGCATACAAAAGCTCCTGGAAGTCCTTTCTGCAACATTAAAGGAAAAGCAACCCTCAAGGACATTAAAGAAACAGCGGTTATTTGCGCAACTCATAGCAAGGACTGGAAGCAAAACAAATCAAATGTGGAAATTCATGTCTTCCAAGGAAAAAATATTTTCAAGGAACCTGACATGAAAACAGGAACATTTGGAGTTAAGAAAGCAAAATCAATAAAAGTCAAAAAGGAAGAAATTCTAAAGTTTCTCAAGAAATAAACATGAAAACAATAGCAAAATTTCAGATAGGAAAATTCGGAGTAACTCCCGGAGTAATAGAATCCCTTGAGCTTGCATTAAAAAATCATAAACAGATTAGAATCTCTGTCTTAAAAGCATCAGGAAGAACAAGGGAAAACATTGAGCAAATGGCTCAAGACTTGGCAAGCAAGCTAAAATCTCTTGGCGAAAATTGCGTCTGCAAGACAATTGGATTTACAATAGTTCTCATCAAGCTGGGCTCTGCCAAGCCAGCCAAGCCAGTACTAAAGAAAGCAAAGTCTAAATGAAAAAAGTAAGTTTTACTTTTTCAGAATTTCTAAAACATCTTGGATATTTTCTATTACATAATTCGGTTTTTTATAGTTCTCATTGAAAGAATAACCTTCTCGCCCCTTTAACAAAACACTATCCAATCCAACAGCATTAGCCCCTTCTATATCATTAACTGGATTATCCCCTACATACAAAGCATCTTCAGGTAAAATTTTTAGTTTATTTAACGTAAGAAGAAACATTATAGGATGAGGCTTTTCGCTGCCCGCTTCTTCAGATGTGACTAAAACATCAATATAAGAAGTTATTCTAAGTTTGTTCATTTTCCTAAGTTGGATATCTGTGGTCAAATCAGATACAATTGCTATTTTTAGTCCTTTCTTTTTTAGTTCTTTTAGAGTTTCCAAAACACCCTTCCTCAATTTCATATTTTTGAGAAACGTATCCCAATAACCATTATATAATCTTAGTATAATCTCTGGTTCAATTGTGTTATGCGTTTTTTCTATTAATCTTTGGAAATATAACACTCTATTATGGGCTGCAGCTGTTCCCGCAAGCTCTCTATGAATCTCTGCCTGGGAAAGAGCATAAAGTTTTAGAAATTTCTCTAATGAAATACTAATCTCTTTTTTTAGTATGCCCCATGTCGCTTTAAGTGCGTGATTATGGGCAGAATCATATTCGTATAGCGTATTGTCCAAATCAAACAAAACCGCTTTTTTTATCATATAACTTATAGTAAAAATTGATTTAAATATTTAGTCTTTTTAATGTATAAGTAACATTTAAAAGCCCTGTTTGTTAGAAAATTTTAGGTTAAACAGCTTTTAGCTGATCTAGTGCTGTAAAGCACGGCCTTTTCATACTCCGCAGGGAGGAGCACCGCAATCATCGGATGAGGATGCCCACAGCAAGAGAGGATGAAAATAATAATAACATAACAAAATGGTAGACATAAGAATAATTGAGCCAGGAAAATATAACAAGCTTTTAGCAGAAGCTTTGAAAAAAGTTCCAGAATTCAAAAAGCCAGAATGGGTTGATTTTGTAAAAACAGGAACAAACAGGCAAAGGCCTTCTTCTGAAGAAGATTTCTGGCAAAAAAGAGCAGCTTCTGTTCTCAAGCAGCTTTATGTTAAGGGAATTGCCGGAGTTCAAAGATTAAGAACAAGATACGGCGGAAGAAAAGACAGGGGCATGAAACCTGCAAAATTTGTAAAAGGCGGAGGAAAAATCATTAGAGTTATCTTGCAGCAGGCAGACATTGCTGGCTTTACTGAAAAAATAAAGGGCAAAAAAAGCGGAAGAGAGCTAACTAAAAAAGGACGCGATTTCCTGGAGAGTTTAGTCAAATGAGAGAAGAATACCAGAAAAAAGTAAAACTTGCAGTTCATAACAAGAGAACAAAATGGGCTCCCTTCTGGGCAGTCATAAGAAAATTCGGAAAAGGCAAGAGAGTTCATCCTTCAGAGCTCACAAAGCACAGGCGACATTGGAGACAGGTTAAACTAAAAATCAAGCCAAGAAAAACGCGCAACCAGCACTTAGGATAACAACAATGAAAATGAAAAAATCAAAATTGGATATAAGGGAAGTTGTCAGCAAGAAACCGCAGGTGTCTTACGAATGACAGAAGAAAAAGCAAAACCAATTGAAAGAGAATATGTTATCCCGCTTAGACGCGAGTGGCTGAAAGTTGAGGAATACAGAAGAGCAGGCAGAGCAGCCAAAGCAGTAAAGCAATTCATAGCAAAGCACATGAAAATTCCTGAAAGAGATGTTGACAAAGTAAAATTAGATATGTATCTCAACAACGAAATCTGGTTCAGGGGCAAAAGACATCCTCCCTCAAAAATAAAAGTCAAGGCAATAAAAGAAGGAGATATTGTAAGAGTTGAATTCGTTGAAACACCTCAATATGTCAAATTCCTCAAGGCAAAGCATGAAAGATTGCACAAAGAAGCAGGAAAAGAAGAAAAGAAAGAAGAAGCAAAACCTGAAGAAAAACCTGCTGAAGAAAAGAAAGAAATAGTGGAAGAGAAGAAAACAGAGGTAGAAAAGGAAAAATCAGTCGAAGAAAAGCAGATAAAAGAAGCAAAAGAAGAAAAGAAAATCCAGAAGCATGCTGCTGCTGACAAGAAAATTGAATTCCATAGGCGTTCAATGAACAGGCATTAAATATGCTAGAAAAATTAAAAAAAGAGTTTTCCAAACTTGCAAATCCGAACAAAGCAAGAATTTTAGAGAAATTTTTCAAGACACAAAAAGGCGAATATGCTGAAGGAGACAAATTTCTAGGAGTTATTGTTCCAGAACAGAGAAAGCTTGTCAAGAAATATAGTTCCTTGCTGTCTCTTGAAGAAATCCAAGAGCTTCTAAACACAAAAATCCATGAATATAGATTGACAGCCCTATTAATTCTTGTAAAACAATATCAAAAAGCAGACGAGAAAATCAAAAAACAAATTTTTGATTTTTATCTAAAAAATACAAGAAATATTAACAATTGGGACTTGGTTGACTTATCCTCAAGAGATATTATAGGCAATTATCTTCTCGACAAAGATAAATCTCTCTTGTATCAGGTGGCAAATTCTAGAGATTTATGGGAAAAAAGGATAGCAATCATCTCGACATTTGAATTCATAAGAAAAAACCAGTTTGATGACACTATAAATATTTCAGAAATTCTTCTAAAAGACAAGCACGATTTAATTCACAAGGCAGTTGGCTGGATGTTGAGAGAAGTGGGCAAGAGAAACCAAGAAATTTTAGAATCTTTCCTAAAAAAGCACCATAAAACAATGCCCCGCACTATGCTGAGATATGCAATAGAAAAATTCCCCGAGAATAAAAGAAAAGCGTTTCTGGATGGAACAGCATAATTAGGCAGACATAATCGCCCTAGCTATTTTCTCAGGCACATGCCTTAAAATTGTTTTCTCAGCAGAAGGGTATTCCGCAGCATAATCTCCCCTGATAATCCTCTCATCAGCTCCCAAATCATCCTCAACAAACCTTGAATTCTCGCCAAGGTATTTTCTAAGAGCATCAACACTTGGCCTGCTGACGCCAATAATTATTTTGTCGAGTTTTATTCCCGCGTATTTCTCGATTTCCTGGACAAAATTGCTTGCTTTGAAGTTATAATTTCCTTCTTTTGTAAAAAGATTGCAGATATAGATTTTCTTTGCTTTGGATTCCTGCAATGCCTTGCGCATGCCTTCAACTATAAAGTTTGGAAGAATGCTACCATAAAGCTCTCCGGGGCAGATAACTATTTTGTCAGCATTTCTTATTGCCTCTCCAGCATCTTTATACAAGAATGCTTCAGGCACATTAAAAATCCTTTTTATTGTTGTGCTCTTGTCTTTTGGATAGCTTACTTCTGTCTGCCCTCTCAGAATTTTTCCATCACCACTCTCACCGTGCAATGTTATATCATCTGTTGTAACAGGCAGCACATTTCCTTTTATTTTCAATAGCTTGCTCGCATCCTTTATCGCCTGCGCAGAACTTCCAGATATTCCTGCAAGCGCAGTTATCATCAAATTCCCAAGATTATGCCCATCCTTAAATCTGAAAGAGAACATATCCCTAAGCAATCTGCTCCCGTCCTCGTCCGCAAGTGCAACCATGCACTGCCTTGCATCTCCAGGAGGTAGTATCCCATATTCATCACGAAGTGCCCCGCTTGAACCTCCATCATCAGCCATATTGACAATAGCAGTTACCTCGCACTCGTAATTTTTCAAGCCCCTTAGAATCTGAAAATGCCCTGTTCCCCCGCCTATTGTTACTATTTTTTGCATCTTATCCTCTTGCTAATCTCAGCGCCTCTCTGCATGTTGCAATACCTCCCTCATCCAATGGGGGATCAAGTCTTGCTAAGTCTTCCTCTCCAATCCACCTGTACTCTTTCATCTCTGCAAGATTTGGTTTGATAATTTCTCCAGATTTTAATTTGCATAAGTAAAAAAGACAATAATGTGCATGTTCTTCAGATATTCTGTGCTTATTTTGATAAAATGGCGAAGCATATTTTCTCTGATTTCCTCTTCTTGGTTGCGGATAATGAATAAACTCTATTTTAACACCAAGCTCTTCTTCTGCTTCTCTTCTCAAAGTATCATCTGGAATTTCATCTTTCTCAATATGCCCTCCAAACGGAAGCCACTGGTTCAGCTTTTTGTGATGGATCAATATAACTCTCTCTCCATCAGTCAGATATCCTGCAACAACAATATCCAATGCATTTCCCCTTCCACTCATAAAAGTGTAGTGTTATGACAATATTTAAGAATTGATATAATACAATCTATAGTATGGAAATAAACCTCGAGAAAATAAAACAAAAGAAATCAATAAAAGAATTATTAGAGTTCTCTATAATCAATATAGACAAGTGTACAGGACCAACTTCTTTTTCTGTCTCGCAATTTGTCAAGAAAACCCTTGATTTGAGGAAAACCTCTCATCTCGGAACATTAGACCCTATGGTTACAGGTGTCTTGTCCATCGCATTGAACAGGGCTTGTCGTTTAAACGATTATCTCATGCACCGCGACAAAACTTATGTTGGAATAATGCGCCTTCATGCAGATGTGGACGATAAAACTCTAAAAGAAGAAATAAAGAAATTTATAGGCAAAATAACCCAGCTTCCTCCATTAAGAAGCAGGGTAAAAAGAGCTGAAAGAGTCAGAGAAATTAAGAAATTTGAAATTCTTGAAAGAGATAGCAAAGATGTTCTTTTTCTTGCAGAAGTTCAGGCAGGCACATACATAAGAAAACTCTGCGACGATTTGGGCAAGAAAATAGGCGGAGCCCACATGCTTGAGCTCAGAAGAACAAAAGCAGGCATATTTGACGAGAAGGACTCAATAAATTTATACGATTTTGAAAAAGCTGCAGATGAATATAAGAAAGGCAATGAAAAACCATTAAGAGAAATTCTAATTCCAGGAGAAATTGTCTCAAAAGTTCTTCCGGTTGTCCAAGTCAAGCCAGACAATCTCAAGCAGCTTTTAACAGGCAAGCCATTATTTTACCTAGATTTGGCAGATAAAAAAGAAATTGAAAATATTATTTCGCCATTTGCCTTGTTTTTAGAAGACAGGTTTATAGGCTGCTATAAAATAATAAAAGAAGGGGATATTATAGCAAGAGCAGAATTTATTTTAAACTAAAACACTTAAAAACCATATCCATTTAGTCTATTCATGAGAGAAATAATATATTATTCACGAACAGCACCAACAGCCGGAAGTTATATTGGTGAGGACCTTCAAGCAGCAGGAAGAATAGACATAGCAGTGCACACAGTAATCGCCACATTTTTCCTAAGCCACAAGATAAGAACAGATGCAAAGCTTCATATGATTTTCGCAGGTCCTCCAACCCCTCCAAGGCATCTTGAATTATTTCCAGTAACAGAGGGAGAAACAGGTGTTGATAAAATTTATTTGGCAAAAAAAGATGTCTCTTCAATTTTGAAAAAAATGCTTTACAAATATCGCGAAGGCGAGAAAAGAGAGGTTTTCCCAGGCTTCTGGATTGAGAAAAAAGGAATGCTTTCTCTAGTTGAAGATTTGCACGAACAAGGAAGAAATCTTTATGTTTTAGACGCAGATGGAGAAGATATAAGAACAGCAGACATAAAAGAAAATCCTATTTTCATTCTTGGAGACCATAAAGGCTTGCCAGAAAAAGAGCTAAAAAGATTGAAAAAATTATGCATTCCTGTCTCAATAGGAAAAAGAGTTTATTTTGCCTCCCAGACAGTTGCTGTCGTCAATAATGAGATAGATAGAAGAGAAGACGAAGGTAGATTGTAGATTTTCATTGTTCATGTTGCTCCCGTAAAATAATTATCAGCTAACAAAGGAAGGGTGACATATCAGGGGAAACTTGGTTCCCATATATAATCAATCATAATAATAATTAAAAAGGCAGAGAGTGGTATTAGAAACATGGCAAAAGGTGTTTCAATCAAATTCCGCTCATATTCTGAGACAGTTCCAAGGCTTCTTGAGCTGATAAATTTGGGAAAAGAGATAAAAAAGCACAGCAAGATTATTCTAAAGCCATACTTGAAAACAATAGAGGGAGAAAAAATCATTTCAACCCCTGTTGCTTTTGTTGAGCAGGTTTTAAGATTCTGCTTGAAGAATAAAAACCCTGTTTCAGAAGTATTTATTGCTGAAGGAGCAGATGGCGCAGATACAATGGAATTATTTGACAAGCTCGGCTATACAAAGCTTGCAGAAAGATATTCTGTCGGCTTGATTGATTTGAATAATACAGAAGTTGAAAAAATGGAGCAATACGAATTTCTTAAATTCTCAGAAATAATGTACCCTAAGATATTGAAAGACAGCTTTGTCATCTCACTGCCTATTTTAGCACTTGATGAGGAGACAAACTTCATAGGCGCTTTGTCAAACATGCTTGGCGCATTCCCCGCAAAATATTACAAGGGCTTTTTCTCAAGAACAAAATCAAAGATAAGAAAATGGCCAATAAAATATTCTGTGCATGACATCTTGAAATGCAAGATGCCTGAATTCGCAATCATTGACTCTTCCGAGAAAGGAGTGATACTTGCGGGAATACCGCAAGATGTAGACAAGCAAGCCGCGAAACTTCTAGGCCTTGAATGGAAAGATATTGGCCATTTAAGGCTTGTAGAAGAAAACTTCTTAGAAGAGAAAAAGAAAGAGGAAAAAACAGAAACAATTCCTAATGTTGTGAATTAAAGGATACAAGTCTATTCTAATCAATCACCTCAAAATAATGTTTCTCCCCAGACACCAAACTAATAGCTAATAATAAGTAGGTTCTCGCATATAGCAAAATATATTAATGCCTCTCATTTTTCCATAACATGAAAAAATCAATACGATTATTAATATCAGGCACTGTCCAGGGTGTTTTTTTCAGAAGATTTGTAAAAGACAATGCAGACAAGAACGATGTTAAGGGCTTTGTCCGCAATTTAGAAGATGGAAGATTAGAAGTTTTTCTCGAAGGCGACTCAGAAAAAGTTGACACAATGATTTCAATCTGCAAGCGAGGCCCTGCCCACTCAAATCTAAGGCAAATAGAGGAAAAAGAAGAGCATTTCCAAGATTTCAAGGATTTCAAAATGATGGGAATTTAAGCTCCTAAACCTCCAAAGCCAATACAATCCAAAATCTAAAGATATTTAAATCGCATTTGATTTTCTCGAATATGTCCAGACAAGAGGAAATGCAAAACGAGAGGGTGAGAAAGCTAAAAGAGCTGAGAGCCCAGAAAATTAATCCTTATCCTTATTCTTACGAAGTTAAGAATCTCTCTTCTGACTTGCAGGAAAAATACAAGAAATTAAAGAATAACGAGAAAACCAAGGAAACAGGAAAAATAGCAGGCAGAATAATGGCAATCCGAGATCTGGGCAAGATAACTTTTGTTGTTGTCCAAGATGGAAAAGGAAAAATCCAGGTTATTTTCCAAGATGGAGAAACACCTGATAATTTAATCAAGTTTTTCAAGAAATATGCTGATTCAGGAGATTTTTTCGGCTTTGAAGGTCCTATTTTCAGGACACAAAGAGGCGAGCTTTCAATATTAGCCAAAAAAGCAGAATTGCTCGCAAAATCACTAATGCCTTTGCCTGACAAATGGCATGGACTTGAAGACAAAGAAGAAAGATACAGAAAAAGATATCTTGATTTGTTAATGAGCCCTGATGTGAAAGAAGTTTTCATAAAGAGAGAAAAAATCCTTGATGCAATAAGGGAATTTCTTAAGTCAAAGGGATTTATTGAAGTTGATACACCTTATCTGCAGACAATTTATGGGGGAGCAGAAGCGCGCCCATTCAAAACTCATCTTAATGCCCTAAACATGGATTTGTATCTTGCAATTTCTCCTGAACTCTACCTGAAAAGATTAACAGTCGGCGGCTTGGACAAGGTTTTCACAATAGCAAGGAACTTCAGGAATGAGGGAATTGACAAATGGCACAATCCTGAATTTACAATGATGGAAATTTACCAAGCTTATGCAGATTACAATGAAATGATGGTTCTCTTTGAATCAATCTATGAACATGTCTGCAAAAAAGTCCTTGGAACAACAAAAGTGAAAGTCGGAGATGTAACTCTTGATTTCAAAACCCCTTGGAAGAGAATGACTATGGCAGAAGCAATAAAGCAATATGCAAAAATAGATGTTCTTAAGATGGATGAATCAGAATTATTTGATTTTGTAAAAGAAAAGAACATAACTTACAAGGAAAAAAACTGGGGAATGCTTGTTGCATCTATTTTTGAGCATTTCTGCGAAAAACAGATAATTCAGCCAACTTTTATAATTGACCATCCAAAAGAAACCACCCCATTGTGCAAGTTGCATAGAAAAGATGAGAGATTAATAGAAAGATTTGAGCCGTTCTGCATGGGTGCTGAATTAGGAAATGCCTACTCAGAGCTCAATGACCCAATTTTGCAAAAAAAACTTCTTGAAGAGCAGCAGGAGAAATTAAGAAAAGGCAATGAAGAAGCTAATCCTTATGACAAGGATTTCATAAATGCTCTTGAAGTTGGCTTGCCTCCAACAGGCGGCTTGGGCTTGGGCGTAGACAGGATGATTATTTTGCTTCTCGGACAGCAAAGCATAAGGGATATTATTTTGTTTCCATTCATGAAGCCAGAAATAGAAGAAACAAAGGCAGAAAATAAAACAGAAAGCCCAAAAGAAACTAAAAAACCAGGAAAAAAAGGAAGGAAAGTTTAAAATGAATTTGAAAGAATATCAGGAAATATGCAAAATAACTGCAAAAAAGTTTGATACAAAGGAAAAAGAGATTCTTACCTGGGGATTAGGAATAGCGGGCGAGGCAGGCGATGTTGCTAGTTGCATTAAGAAAACATTTGCTCATGATAATGATCAAAGAGCAGGCATTAGAGAGAATATTGGGGATGCGTTATGGTATGCAGCAATGATTTGCAATTTCTTTGAATGGGATATGCAAGAGGTTTTGAATGAAAATCTTAACAAACTTAAGAAAAGGTATCCACAAGGATTTACAATTGATGATGCTAAAAGAAGCGGAACAATGAAGGACTGGAACGAGGGTCAAAAAGATACAAAATAAGATGGCAGAAATTGAATTAATAATCAAAAGCAAGATAAAGTCAACTGTTCCTGACTTGCAGGTTTCCAGCGATGTCCCAGAAGCTCTTAACAAGAAAGTCCTGAATCTTTTGAAAGATGCCTCAGAAAGGACAAAAGCAAACGGCCGAAGAACTTTGCAAGCAAGGGATTTGTAATTAAAATCAATAGTTTTATAAGAGTTAGTTGTTTTCTACAAGCATGGGAAAGGGATTTCTAGCCCTATTTATTGGCATTATGTTGATTTTCCTAATTAGCTCTGTCTCAGCTTCTTCATATAATATAGAATTCAACCAGATTGACAGCAAGCTTCTTGTCAAGCATATCATCTCACTAGATAATGAACAGGAAATTTCAATAAATCTTCCTTCTGACGCTTATTCGCTCTCATCAGATAATCCATACACCATAAATGAGAATATTTTAACCATTACTGGCAAAAACATAAAAGTCAGCTATCTTACTCTTTCAGCTCTTGAAAAAGTAAGTGATGGATATTATCTAATAGATACAATAAAGTTCAACTTTCCAGCAGACAATGTAACAATTAGATTAATTCTTTCAGAGGGCAATTTCGTGGATATTGAAAAAATATTTCCCGAGCCCTCTTCAATAACAACTGATGGCAAGCAAATTTCACTAATCTGGAATTTGAATAATGTTAAGCAAGGCGATGATTTGCCTATAGTTGCAGGTATAAAGGCAAAATCTTCATCTCTTTCATGGCTATTCTGGATATTAGTTGTTCTAATTGCACTATCTGCACTATATCTTATTTATGATAAACTAATAAAAGGGAAAGTCGCAAAAAAAGAAGAGAAATCTCCAATAGAGAGCCATCTAATAGAATCAGAGAAAGCAGTTCTCTCTGCTTTAAAGGGGGCTGACCGCGGCGAGATGTGGCAGAAGCAGCTTCAAATATCAACAGGATTCTCAAAAGCAAAGCTAAGCAGGGTTATAAGAAATCTTGAATCAAGAAACCTCATAGACAAGATACCTTTTGGCAACACGAATAAAGTTAGATTGAAATAACATCAAAATTAAAATAATCTTGCTCAATTATTTAAACCTGCAATTTTTTGTGTCCTCCCCTTTAAGATTGATTGTTAACCCCTTATTGTTTTCAGATATCAGATAATTCTTTAAAAGTAAATCCAAACAAGATTGAATCTATCTATCCAATCTTGTTTCAAACTCGTTTCATCTTGTTTCACGGATTTATTAAATAGATATTTTACTATATCAAATCATGAAAAACAAACAAATAACTGAAAGGAGGTTCAACGAAAGAATGTCAAAGATATACACATTGATAGCATTTGCTTTAATTGCAACATTGCTATTTGCAATGCCTTTTGCTTTAGCAGAAGATAATGAGACAGACAGCGTAATCGTGCCATCCCCAGATTCAGCAGAAACATCAAATGTAACATCGACAGAACTTGATGCAGGAACAGTTGCTGAAATAAATGACAACTTGGATGAGTCAGTCAGCGGATTGAGAATAGGCTGGGAGCGAGTTAAGCTTGGCTTGACTTTCAATAATGAAAAGAAAGCAATGCAAGAGCTTAAAATTGCAAGATTAAGGCTTATTCAGGCAAGAATTGCTGCTAAGAACAACAATACAGAAGCAATGCAGAATGCTCTTGAAGCCCATAATAGAATAATGGAAAGGGTTAAGGATAGAGTTAATGCAATAGATGGAGCTTCTGATAGCGAAGGCACAAGGATTGCTGCTGCAAAGCTTGTCGGATTGGAAAGAGCAATAGAAGTTCATGAAGCCAGAATATCAAAGCTTAATGAAATTCTTGCATCAGAAAATCTTACAGAAGAGCAGAGAGCAAAATTGGAAGAAAAAATTGCCAAAGCTGAAGATAATACTGCTAAGTTGAGAGAACTTGAAGCAGAGAAGAAAGATAAGCTAAAGACAAAGCTTAGGGCTGTTGCAAATATGACAGAGGAAGAAGCAGCCGCTGAGATTGAAGAGATTGAAGACGCCCAGAATCTTTCTGCAGTCAAGAAACTTGTCTCTGAGGTAAAACTCCGACACCTAGATAGTGTAATGGAAAAGCTTAGAGAAAGAGCCGCAGAAGCGCAGGAAAAAGGCAAGAATATCTCAAGCATAACCATAAGACTGGAAAATGCTGAAAAAATTAAAGAGCAAATGCAAGAAAATCTCAAAGAAAGACAGCAGCAGAAAGCAGGCGAGTCAGAATAAAGCCAAAAAACAAGACATTTTCATTTTTTCATTTTTTCTTTGTTTTTATCCAGGGATATTTATATAAACCTATCAACCTTTTGCCAATAATGAGCAACAAAGCAAAAGGTTCAAAGGCAGAGCGCGAATTGCTCGATATTCTAACTAAAAATGGCTGGAGAGCAGCAAGAGTTGCAGGCTCTGGAGTCAATGATAACTCTCCATGCGACTTGTTTGCAGCAAAAATGGGAAAAAGGGGCTTTGTAATAGAAGCAAAATCAAGCAAAAAATCAAATATTTACATAACAAAAGAGCAGATAAGTGATTTTGTCCTCTTCTCCCAGATGATTGGATTAAGCCCTGCAATTGCCCTCAGATTTAATAGAGAGGGCTGGTTCTTTATAAATCCAAATCAATTAAAAGACACAGGAAAATACTTTGCAGTTTCACTGGAAACAGCAAGACAAGAAGGAAAAAGATTCGGGCAGTTCTTTGAATAAAATTCTTTAAACCGCAAGTTTTAAATATGTGTAATCACATAAATAAGTATGACAAACATGACACTATCAATTCCAGAAGAGCTTCATAAAAGAATGGCAAAATTTACAGAGATTAGATGGAGCGAGATAGCAAGAAAATCAATAGAGCAAAGAGTTGACGACCTTGAAGTAATGGATAGGATTGCATCAAAAAGCAAGCTCACAAAGAAAGATGTTGAAGAGATTAGCAAAAAGATAAAAAGCGCTGCCGCCAAGAAATTCAATGAATACACTTATAGTTGACACTAATATCTTGATATCTGCTCTAATTAAAGATGGTTCAACAAGAAGAATTCTGGCAAAATCAAAACTGAACCTTCTCTTTCCAGAATTTGAATTCGAAGAAATTAAAAATCATAAGGCAGAAATAGTACAAAAAGCAGGCTTATCTGAAAAAGAATTTGATATTATGCTATTAAGACTTTTAAATTATGTCAGGATAATTCCTGCAAACATAAGCTTGTCATTTAAAGAGAGAGCATATGGGATTATAGGCAAAATAGATGAAGATGACGTTCCCTTCATCGCAACAGCGCTTGCATTTAATTGTCCTATCTGGTCAGATGACAAGCATTTTAAGAAGCAAAATAAGATAAAAATACTAACAACAAAAGATATGGCTGAATATCTGAGTTAATTCTCAAGCCTTTCCTCAGGAACTTCTACTTTTAGCTGCCACCACGGATTTGTTCTTGACTTCTTTTTTCCCAAAAGCTTCCATTTATTTATGAAATCAGAATTCTTGAATTCCGTATCAAGCAGGATTGTGTGGTATGGTTTGCTCATTTAATCATTTCCTCACTCTCGGTTTCCCATGTCATTGAATTTCCGATAATGCTGTTTTTCAATTTCTTCCTCTCATGAAGCGAGCTTAAATACGCAGTTATTGCAGTTTTCATCAGGAAATATTGCTGGACAGTTGAGAGATTAATGCTATAGATGTTGCATATCTGTCTTGTAATCTCTTCTGCAGTCTTTGGTTGTTTACAATTTTCTAAAACATGTTTTTCTATGCCTCCTATTGCTTCGAGATGCGCCTTTGCGAGCTCTTCAATTGATGCCATGGGCTGTGCGTGCGAAGGCACAAACAAATTATATCCTGAACCTCTAAGGAATTCCAGCGTCTCTCTTGCTTTGTCAACATCTGCATAAAAAGGAATCTTGTGCTTTCTTAGCACTTCCTGGGAAAAAACAGCATCTGCACAGAATAATACTCCTTCTGCCCCGATTCCTATCTGGTTTGGGCTGTGCCCTGGAAGGGGAACTATTTCCAAATCAGTTTCCCCAAATCTTAATTTTCTTTCATTCTTTTTTATAATATAGTCCACTTCGGAAGGTTGAGCCATAAGAAACTTATTTTTTAATTCATTTGGAGGGCTTGCGCCGGAAAATAAGTAGAATGGTTCCAGACAAGGAAATTGGATTATTGCTGATTCCACTTCAGGGGCATAAATTTTTACACCTTGTTTTCTCTTTAGAAAACTATTTCCACCGCAATGATCTGCATGAGAGTGAGTGTTAACGATGGCTTTCAAGGACAATCCTTTCTCTTCCAAAGCTTTCAGTATCTTTCTGCCAGCCTCCTCGTCTAGGCCTGAGTCTATGAGGACCGCTGATTTGTCCTCATAGGTTATGACTCCGATATTTGCCTGGCTAGGGAAGTAATACACTCTTTTGGCTATTTGTTTCAATTCCATATTGTTATAAATTTAAACCAAAACATAACAATGGGACATTTTTGGTTGCTGTCTTCCTTCTATCTTTTGGAATGCAACGCCCTTTATATCTTTTTGCGGTGTATTTGGTAATTCGAGTGTTTCGACATAAACTTTTATCTTGTCTTTTAGTAGATATTTTTCGCTGCCGCAGCCAGGTGCATGGTATGTATTGCTTTGCCACTGAGCCTTGCAAACGCACCCCCCTGCACAGGCAGGAAGGTATGCATGATTTCTGCATTGCTCAATGTTAACTGGATTTCTTTCCAAGACATCCCCATAAACGGAAGTTTTTGAGAGATTCCCCTCAGAGTCTATTCTTCCGACAACATGCTCCTTTAAACCAACAAGCTCCCAGCACTTATAGACTTCCCCGAAAGGATCAAATATAAATGAGCCATCAGCAACACTGCTACATGGCAGAGGTTGAACTCTTGGTCTGATAGATAGCGGAAATCCTCTCTTGTGGGCTTCTCTCCAGAGATTCGGCATTATCTCGAACAAATTACCGTCGGATAATGTATGATCCTTGAAATCAGCACATGCATTGGTAAATGCAGTTATGTAACAGAAATCAGGATAGACGTGAGTGAGATCTCTTGCTTTTAGTTCGTCAAGCAATTTCTCCATTGTTGGAGCAGTTTCATCAGTCAGGCTTATCCTAATATGCGTTTCCACATCTGTTCCTCTTGTCATTCCAAGCACTTTTGCAATATCTTCGAAAGAGCCTTTGCTGTTTTCTTTGTAAAACCTGTATTTGTTATGCATTTCAGGCGCCCCATCAACGGGAATTTGCAATCTTGCCCCGTAATTAGACAGCCAATCAACAAAATCCTTGTCTATCAAGCTCCCGTTGCTTAACGCATGCAATCCAAATAAGATTCCTCTTTCTCTTGCCCAATTTGCCACTTTGTCAGTCAGTTCCATCCCCATTGCTTTTGCTTTTGGAAGAGATGGTTCTCCACCATAGAGCACAAGTTCGAGCCCTTTTGCCCCGCGTTCAACTGTGGTTTTCTTTATGAACTTTTCAAAAGCGCCCAACAATTCGGGAGTCATATATTTGAATCCATGAATCTGTTCCCCTTTCTCTCCCCTGCCCTGGTAGCAATAGGGACACTCAAAGTTGCAGTCGTATGTCAAGAGCGCATTAAATTCTACGGATTCTTTTCCTTCCTTCCATTTTTTATGCATCATTTCATACTCTTTCAGCTCATCCATCTCAGATGGAACAAGAACTCCTTGTTCTTTCAAGTCTTCAACAACTTCGGCAAATTCTACAGATTCTAGCTTGGACAAATCTTTTGATTTTAGCATGGCAGTCAATCTTGGGTTGACCCTGCCGATTGAACCTGTCAGCGTATTGTAAACTAGCTGATTGCAGTCACTTTCTTGCACAAGCACATTAAATCTTGAGACTTTCATTTTTCCGCATCTCCTTTCAGTTCTTGATCTGCTTTGAAAACAGGCCTAAAATCGTTATGTCCTGTGTTTTCTTTATGAAATATGCACATTTCAGGGCTCATTTCTAATCCGCAAATCTTGCACATATGAATTTCCTTTTCGAGTTTAACTTCAATTTCATTTAGGGATTCTTTCAAGTTCATTTGAATTTCTTTTTTTGATTAGCCATTTGTCTTATTGCTTTTTGCTTCCTCTTTGCTAATCTCTTTTAACACTTCAATTGCTTCAAGCACTCTCTCAAGTCTTTCTTTCTCTTTTTTATCTCCACGCAGATTTTCCTCACTCATAACTTACTAAAGTAACGCTTCTTTATTATCTCTTTTTTGCAAAATTAGCTGAACGTTTCAGCATTTTGCTGAAACTGGGCCTTAATTTCCCATGGAAATCCATAAAATAAGCGCTGAAACTGCTGAAACAGAAAGTTATTTATAGTTCTTTGCTGAACCTATACCAAGACAAAATGCACGAAACAGCTCAAAATATACTCTCGCTTTTTAGGAGAGGTGATTTAGAGTTATCTACCTCTCAAATTCTCGAGCAAATAAATCCAGAATATGCAAAATTGCAAAATCAAGCAAAAGTAAATCCTTCAATAGAGATAAAACGGCAGCTTGCCCAGATGCACCGAAAGATTCTGCATCACCTCAACAAAATGGTTGATTCTGGAATTCTAAATATTATAAAACATGGTGAAAAAGGGGAGAAATTTTTCTCCTTAAATATTTCTGAAGGCGAAGAAATTATTGAAATATCTCCCAGTTACAAAAAAAGGCTCGTTCTCTCCCGTTCACCCTACCCTTCAATGCCTATAGAGGGTTATGAACAGAAAGGAATAGTGGCAAAGTATGAACCAGCAACATGGGTTGACAGACTTAACTCAGTTGTCATTCTTACTGATAAAATAAGAGAGCCTGCAAAACTTTACAAAATTCTGACAGAGAATATATTTCCAATTGTAAATGATTCAATTTGCCTGGAAAACTTTGAATCTTTGATAGATAGCAATGATGTCGCAGATATGCTTGAAAAGCTAAATGCAGAATCTAGAGATTACGGCAAGATTATAAGTATTTCAATAGAGTTATCTGCATTCAAAAACAAAGAAAATTTCTCAAAAATTCTTGAACTTCTCTCAAGGAATAAGCTTGAAAATCTTCGGTTTATATTTTCATTAGAGTATGAAGATTTGGAAGAAAATTTCAACCTATTAAAGAATATTATAGAGCTATTTTCAAAAATAAAACTTGACATGTATATCAAGAACAAGAAAGTCCAGAAATCTCCTTATTTTATAGGGCGCGCAGGTCCATATTGTTTTAAAGATAAGGAATGGCAGCTTGCAGAAGAATTAAGAAAAGACATTTTATGCCTTGGTTGCTCTCAATCTAGTGCAATAGTCGATGTTAACAAGTTTTATTCCGAGCACAAACTAGACATGGGAAAGTTCTCAGAGCTCATGTTTAACATTTCAAAATCAATGCTCTCAGCAAATTCAATCCAGAGAAGAAAGTCAGAGGACTGCTTTAGAAGCGTGAATATCTTAAACAAAGGTTATGAAGCTGATTTTCTTATTCTTGCAAGGAATTACATAAGGTTTTGGAACTTTGGATTGAATCAGCCGGGCATGAATCCTGAATTTGTTTTAAATATGATAAATGAGGCAAAGAAAAAAATAGATGCGTTTTCAGCAGCAGAAGAAACAATTTATAAATCCTGCGGCATGACAACCAGATTTAATCTTGCTTTGGCTCCGGCATTTCACACCGCAGCAAAACTTAGCGAGGCAAAATACCAGCATCTCGAAATAAAAAGTTTGGATGATTTGCATAAAAAAGAAATAAAGAAAAAATTTTCTGAGCGGGAAGCCCTCACTAAAATATTTGATGGTGGCGATGAAATTACAATCCATTATACCGGAATTGTTGACTCTGAAGAAATAATAAGGCAGATAAGAACAATCATCTCCAGTTATAAAATTCCTCTTTTTAATTATAATTTTGCTAATGTTAAGGGAGATTTAAAGTTAACCTCCTTTATGTCGGGAGGAAAGACATAATGGAAATACTTGAAAGAAATGCAGAAACAGCATGGAAAAAGGTTTTGAGATACGTTCTTGAAAATGGACACGATTTCACAGATCAGCACGAGAGAGTTTGCAGAGAGTCTCTCAATATTATGATAACTATTAAGGATGTCTCTTCCATAACCGCGCCTATCGAGGCGCTCAATAGTTTTAAGAAATGGGTTTATCCTCCGTTAGAAGAGTTGGAAAACTTTGCGCTTAGTAAGAAAGAAATCCCCGGCTATTACTATAACTATGGTGCCAGAGCATTCAAATTTAATAACAGTATGAATCAAATTGATAATTTTATAATCCCTCTTCTCAAAAAAGACAGCACGAGCAGAAGAGCTTCTGTAATATTTTACAGCCCTGAAAAAGATTCATCCTTGTTCAGGAAGGATATACCTGGCATGATTATGATGAACTTTAACATAAGAGATGGGAAATTGCATGCTACTGCAATAGTCAGAAGCAATGATTTGTTTTTTGGCTGGCCTGCTAATGTTTACCAAACTTTTGTTCTTCAGAATTATGTTGCCAAGGCATTGGATATTGAGCTTGGAAGCATATCAACAATATCAATATCTGCGCATATTTTTGAGGACCAGTTCGATTGTATTAAAGAAATAATTTGAAAACCAACACTTAGGCCTTCGCTGCAGAAACTTCAACAGGCTTTACAATAACACTGCACTCATTTGGATTAGGCTCGTTTCCATACAAGTCCTTGCATTTTATGTAATAAATTGTGTTTGGCTTCCACTCAACATAGCTGTTTGTCTTTATGCTTGGATTTGAATATATCAGGCTCAACCCCTCTCCAAAGACAAAGTTGCAGTTGTTTAATGAATATTTGCATTCTGCATCTTCATTTGTCACAACTTTCAATCCAACACCCTCTTCTTTGTAAACCCTTGCTACTTTTGGAGCTTCCAAGTCCGAAAATACGCTGAATGTTGTTGATTTTTCAGCAGAATTTCCTCCCAAGTCAGTGCATCTGAAATAATAAGTGTAACTTCCAGCTGTTAATTGCAATGTCTGCTTGTGCTTGAAACTGTTTGTCTCAAACATCTGGACATATGTATCATTTGTCCCAAAAGGCGAGAAAAAGCAGAATGCTTTTCCTTCTTCTGCACCATCATCTGTCTCAACTTCCAAGTCAACAGCTACAGCAGTTGTGCTTCCAGTAATTGTCTTGTTCGGCAATATCTCTATGATATTAAGCGGCTGGCTTCCCTTTAGAATAAGTTCATAACTCTGCACCATTACATTTCTCTTGTTTTCTTCTGTAGTTGGCTGGTCCTTGCATCTTATGTAATATTTATTCTCTTCATTGTTCTTTAAGCCTGTAAGGTTTGCTGTGCATAAGAAAGTAGGCATTGCATTTATCATTACAGGCAATAGCTCGCAAGCCATGCTGTTTTCCATATCTTCATATGCCTTGCTCTCAATGCTCCACTTGCATTCAGCAGGTTCATTCACATATGTCTCAACAGAAATATTTGTTGTTCCAAACCTTACTGGATTTCCAGAAGTTATTGAAGTGCCCTCTACGAGCGGCGGAGTTGTATCCGGCGACTTGTCAATGCAGAACTTGACAGAATATTCATCCACATTCTGGTTGCCGTTCCTGTCCATGCATCTGACAAACAATTGCATTGTGTCCCCATTTTGCAATAAAGGAGAGCCGCCTGTCTCGTTCACTGCAGAAGGCGAAGGCAATCTCATTTTCTGCGTGTGATTATATTCATAATAATTGCTTTCCCCAAAATAATATTCCATATCATCAATCTTGCTGGTATGATTAAGGCTGACCTTGCACTGCGCTGGCTCACTTGTTGTTATTCCAAATTGCAAAGGCGTGAAAGCTTTCAAGCACCCGTCAGTTCTAGCAGAATCAACAATTTTAACACCAAGCGCAGGAGGCCTTATGCTTTTATCAGAAACATAACTTAATCCAATTGGAAATAGTGCTCCAACAGAAGGAGTTATTGTAGGAGAGATTGCATCTTTTGGATCAACAGCAGCACATAATTCTTTTCCAGGAGTTTCCTTATTAAGAAGCTCGCATGTCTGCCCAAGTGCCTTGCATCTGTATTCAGAGCATGGCCTGAATGGATATTTGTTGCACTCCTCGCACTTTGAGCCTCCAATTGGCGCCTCCCACGGCAAGCATGTCAATGTTACTGTCTTTGTTTTTTCTTTCTTATACATCTGGGTAAATACAATAGCGGCCACAATTGCCGCAGTTGCAAAAGGATGCGCTCCCATCAATCCCGTTAATCCTTTTCCTGCAAATACCCCTCCTTTTATTTCGCTTGCCAAACTAAGATATTTGAAAGTAAATGCGCCTGCAGCCAATGCAGCTGATAATGCCTCTGTGTTTGCTTTGTCCATGCCAGTCATTGAGCCAATTGCCTGTCCTGCCAGATATCCCCCGGCTGCCCATACTAATCCAGAAACAAGTGCCCCTTGCCCAGTTAGTTTGCCACCAAACATAGTCCCTCCGGATATTTGCTGGCCGAGAGTTTGTTTAGCAGGAGTTGCTGGTTTTTCTCCATCTGGTTTCGGCAGTTCTTTTCCTCCTTCTTCAGTATCTCGGTTTCCAGTCCCTCCCGGCGCCGTTACCGCCGGTGGTGCTGATGGCGCAGGATTATCAACACAAGCACCTATAGCTTTAGCTTGACTTCTTACATTTGGATCTTTAATTGTTGCGCAATCTTCTTTTGCACTCACCATCTCCGCCTCACCAAGCACAAACGCAAAAGCAATAGTCGCAATAATTAATATGAATATTTCAGAAAAAGCAACGCATTTGATATGCAGATATTTCCCTCTTTTAAGCATATAATATAGAGAAAAATGTTATTTATAAAAGTTCTTGATAACTAAGAAATAATGCTTTATCTTCTTCTGAGAACAACAAATCTCACTTCAGCAACAGGCTTGCCATCAACATACCATATATTTTTGAATTCTCCCTCACCATGCAGCTCTAATAATTTACTCGCTGGAATATGATAACAATCAAACCCTGGCTCCCCACCCCACTCTTTTTCAACAGCTACATTAGATTCACCAGTAGGCAAATAAGTTGTCTGATTAATCAAGCTATGCTTTGGCATGCTTACTATAGCAGGAACTCCAATAAGCCCCACATACTCTCCCTCATAAAACACTTTTTTTCCTATATCTATCCCTTTATTATGACGTATTTCCTCTTTTGTTCCACCACATGTATAAACCAAAGGTGTTGAAGTATTTCTGTTACTTTGGGTATTCCCGTCCTGGTTCCCAACATTAACATTAACCTCGCTTCTTCCAGCCACCGCATTCTGGTTTGCTTGCATTCCTTGTCCTAAAGTGTAAACAGCCTGTCCAGCTCTTGGGTCTTTGCTGTAAGGCGCAGACGCGCTTATGAATGAACCAATATAGTCGCATCCAGCTGAAGCCAAACATCCCAATAATCCTGCAGCTACTGCTACTTTTTTAGAAATTGGCATTTTTTCTCTTATTGTTTTTCCCATGAAATCCATAAGAAACAATAATATATAAATCTTGCGTTTTGTTGTTACTTTAAAGAAGTAGTTTAATTCTAATCTTCAACTTTTATAAAATCCTTAATGCTATCTTTATAACCGAGTTCTCCAATCCAGTTTGTTTTTAGCCCGCAATCTCCGAGCGAATTACACGCTGCCATCCTGCTATTTATCCAATTCATGTCTAAGTCTCCATCACTATCAACACAATCTCCTTCCCAGTCCCACTCTCGCTCTCCAGCTTTAATTGAATATGGCTTTTTTGTCGCAGTTGCCTCGCATTTCACAGTCGCCTGGCCACATACTGTTTTTGCTTCCTCACCTTCCCAGAAAGTCAATCCAGGAGAATTTTTTGGCAGGCATAATCCATTTGGATCGTCATCGAAATCTATGCCAGCCACTTTTGTCCAAGTGCAATCTCTCTTGTCTGTATTTTCGCAATTATCTTTGGTTTTTTGCTCAGTGCAGTCCTGCCATCTGTTTACCCTGCATGCTGCCTGCGAGAAAGTTCCGCCAGTGTAATTAATGCTGCCCTCAATGCACTCGTGCTGCCTGAAATCAGCGCACGCTTCTAAAACTTCTTCCCCATTTATGCAAATATGCTTGTAGAACCTGCTTCCAACAGAATTGTCAGAAACTCCTGTCTTGCCGGCATCCTCATAAACGCACCACGACTCTCCATGCTTGTAATTATTTCCATTTTGCGTATTCTTGCAGTTTAAGTCAGCGCAAATATTTGTTCCATAAGTTGCCTGTGTAGTCCCCCTTGTTGTTGCCCTGCAGAAACTCCCAATCAAATAATTGCAGTTCCCGCATGAGGCAGAACCAGCATTTGCAGAATTCGGATTGCATGCCTCTGATTTGTCTTTCACATTTGTCCAGTATTCTTTGTCATTTACTTTTGAAGCATCATAAATATTTGCAATATTTCCGCAAGAATCAACAAAATAAACTTCTTCTTTTCCAGGCGCGCATATTGTCTTTGTTGTCGGCCCGCATATTGTTCCCAATTCTTCAGCAGAGCATAATTTGCCTACAAAAAAATCCCCTTTTGTCCTGTTTCCAAAAACTCCTCCAGCGCACTCAGCTCTTGTTATGAATCTGCAGGTTTTCTGGAACTCTGACTCAAAAACACACGCTCCTTTTTCCTGTCCCAAGACAGAAGCAACACATGTTGCTTCGTCCTTAATGTCTTTCTTGTAATTTGTCTCCAATCCCAAGTCAGCTGATAATTTCTTGCATCTTGTCAATGTTACAAAAGCAGCCTGGTCTCCAAGAACACAGCATCCAAGTTCGCATTGCGGCGCTGCCTGGTCAGTCCATATTCCCTTGTTAAGATTGCAGACATTTTGCGGAGTATTGTCCAGGCAAGTTCCTTCATTTGAATCAAAGCAGGTTCCTGGCTTGCAATATGAAGTGGCTTTGCACGAAGTTGGAACTTGCCTCACATTAGGATTAGGATCACACTGAGCAGCAGGAACATCCTGGCAATATAATCCTGAAATTGTTTTCTCGCAGCAGACAGTCGGAGTTGAGCCCTGTGCGAAAACACTGCTTGAACTAATTAAAATAAAAAAGCTCAATGCTGCAGCTATCATGCTTATTCTTAGCATCTTGCGAGTCATCTCTTTATTATTTTTATTTTTCATTTTACAATCCATATCCTGCAGGCCAGACAAGGCTCCTTGTTGCAAATGTGAAACTCTCTTTTGTTACAACATCAGTCAGCTTATATATTTTAACACCATCCTCAAGTTTAATCTTCTCTATTTTCAAGTTAGGATAATATTGCATATACAAGGTTGTCTCAGAATCCCCATAAGTTGCCTCATAATCAACAATGCTCGTCGCAATGGATAATAAATCATAAATCCCGCTGTCTATTAAAACATCAAATTTCTCAAATGTTCTTGTTGTCTCATCCTGCGTTATTGTCATTGGAGCAATAAATTCTATCTTTATATTCCCTGAACCAAGAGAAACATTAGAGCTTATTGCTGAAGATGAAACAGAAAATCCTCTTCTCTCGTATTCTGCTATCAAATTTCTTGCGCATGTGTTAATTTTAGGAGTCAATATTCTTTCAAGTTCATCAGCAAAATGGCTCATTAGCATTGGCTGCTGTATCATACATGTCTTGTAATATCCAGAAACATAACAAAGATACTTTACCTTAGCATCAAGATAATTAATATAACCAACAGGGTTTTCATCACCACCCTGCTTTGCAAGAATATCAACAGCTCCTTTGACTTCAGGAGAAATGCAATCCCCAAGGTATTGCGAAGGAGAAATTTCAGAAGGCGCAACAATATTCTTTATCTGCGGATAAGCAAATATGACAAGAATAACTCCTACAATAACAAGAGCTACAATCACGAAAATAGCTATCTGCCCCTTTTTATCCATATCTCTATGCGTCATTTTTAATTTATAATTGTTGCGTTATCCCTCCAATAACCTTTATTTTCTTGTTGCATGCCCCTTTGCTGTTGTCCCAATCATCCTTGCACATTACATAATAAATCTTGTTCATTTCAACACTTGAAGTGTGCGCAAGCTCGCTTCCAGACATCAATGTCCCATTTTCAAATGCAAAATCACATTTATCCATGCTTAAGGAGCACTCTGCATTTTCATCTGTCTTTATAGTCAATGCACTGCCATCAGCATAAATCCTTGTTACCTCTGGAGCTTTTCTGTCAATGCTGACCTCGAATGAGATATTTCTGAAAGCAATATTTCCAGCAATATCATCGCATTTTATCACAAGGAATTTCTTCCCGCTTGAGAATGACTCAAATACCTTGCTGTGTGAATTTCCATACCCCTCCAGAGGCTCAAAAAATCTTCCATTGTCAAATGAAACTCCGCACATTGTATCGCTGCTAATCCCTCCGGATGTCTCTGCTTTGACTTCAACAGAAGCAGGCTCAACTCCAAACACAAGTGTCTCATCATCAGGGCTTGCAGAATCAATAATCAAAGGCGTTGTTTTCTTGAATTTTATTGGCGTGCTCTCAGAATTGCTCACTCTCTTTGACGAGTCATTTTGCCATGGATTGTTCTCGCACTTCACATTGATTGTGGTTTCGTCAGTTGGCAGTGGAATAGTGCCATCGCATCTCCACCCAAACAATTCCTGCTCGTCAAATCCATTTGCGCATGTAAAGTTGTTCAGCATTGCGCTGTAATTTTTATTTGAATTGTCCCACTTGCAGTTGCTCGGCTTGTTTGTCCATATGCTCAGGTTTTGCTCGCTTGCTCCTGCCTTTACATACTCACCAGCAGGATTTCTCTTAATTATTGCTGGCGCTGTCAAATCCTCGCCCGGCTTTATGCAGAAGTTTATTGCATAATCCCTGTTGGCAACATAACCATTGCCATTCTCGCACTTCACATACATCGTATAATCAGCTTGCTTGTTAGGATCATAGCTCGGCAGCCCAAGCATCTCCATCGAAGGCATTCTCATATTAACAGTTATGTTTTTCTGGAATACAACACTCAAATCATCTCCGGTATCTGTCCCATCTTCTGTCTCGCTCCATGTCATTTCTTCATAGGGCTTGTTAGGTGTTGTTGAATACCTGCACTTTCCATATTTGTCAAGCAAAAGCCCGAACTTGATTTGAGAGTAAGCTGCAATGCATCCATCTCCACTTGAGCTTCTTATATTCACTCCCAAATCAGAAGGATTCTGATAAACTAATCCGTCCTGCAATTCTTCCTGCCATGGTGTTATCACTGGAGGACTAATGTCATTCGGCGCAATATTTATGCATTTTTCCTGGCTTGTTCCTTCATTTACAAATCTGCATGTCTGCCCAAGAGCAGAGCACGCATATTCAGAGCAAGGCAATCCATCATCCCCACACATCTCGCACTTCTCTCCTCCGCGCGGCGGCTCCCAAGGATAACACTTGAAATTGACATGTATCTTCTTAACCTCTCCAACCCCCATGACTCTGAGAATAACAATTACCATAACAACAATAATAACAATAATCCATCCGACAACAGGCACCCAACCTGCAGTGGTTGTTGCCGTAGCAGCATATCCTAACAAAGCTCCTCCGATAGCTCCAGCAGTTATCAATGCATTTGCAAAATCGCGGGACATTCCAGCCCCTATTCCTGTTGCTGAAATAAGCCAGGACGTAACACCTGCTCCAATTGCAGCTCCAGCAATAGCTCCTCCAGCAGCAGATAAAGATGGTCCCACTGTTGTTCCTGCTGGTGCTACTGCTTGCGCTGCTGCTATTTCTGTTGCTCCTGTTACAGATAAAGCCCCGAGGCTTATACCATGCGCAGCAGCATACCATAGCAAAGCGCCAGCCCCTCCAGTTATCATGCCAAATGTTTCCAATTGTTTTTTAGGGTCTCTTATGTCTTCTGCCTCCCCAAGCCCATTTGGAATTCCAATTGTTCCGCCAAACTCCCCGATATCAGGCATCTCAGCAACTTGCCCAGGCACAACATCAGAATATTTCTTCAAGTTATTGAGATAAGCACTATTTGGGTCAGCAACATATCTCAACATTGGAAATCTTATAGGCCCTAATTGGCTAAAAGTTATAACTGCTTTTTCTCCAAGGCGGGGAGTGTGCCTGACAGCATAGTTTTCAGTCAAATCTCCAACATAATTTACTTCTGCCCCGCAATCTCCCAAAGACATGCAAAGATTATTCATTTTTTGAGCAAATTCCGGCTTAGTGCAATCTTCATTTGCCTCCCACTTCCATCCGCTGGTTTTTTTGACTTTTACAGCAGTGCATTTTTGGCTTGCAAGCGCGCATGCAGATGAGCCCTCTCCTGTTGCAAGGTCATGCCCGACAGGATATTTTGGCGCGCATAATTTAAAGCTGAAATCATGAGCAATATCAACTTCTTTTACAAAGCAGAAAGGATTTTCATTGCATTTTTTAATCCTGTCATCCTCTGTATTGTAAATTACGCACAAATCTCCAAGATTTGGCACGCATGCTGCGCTTGAAAATGTTCCTCCTCCCTCAAGATTTGTTTCTGACTCAACGCAGACTTTTGTCCTGTAATCCCCGCATGACTCAACCCTCACTTCACCTTCCATGCAGCTCTTCATAAAATGCCTGCTTCCAGGCGTGTCAACAGCCCTGTTCCCGTCAACCCCAATTGCTCCTTGATAAACACACCATGTCTCGCCATTCTGCCTTGTGTTTCCATTATCGTCCCTGCAAGTCAAGCTCCTGCAAACATCCTTTTGAATTGCATCGCTTAATCTTTCTGTTGCTGTTTTGTTTCCGCACCTGCTTGAGAGAAGGAAATTGCAATTTCCGCACGTTCCCTGATTCGCAAGATAATTGTTTCCAGATGCAAGAGAACAGCTCTCATCTTTTCCAAGAACTTTTCCATTATTCCAGCTTCTTTCTTTGTTTGCATCATAAATATTCTCCCGATTTCCGCATGAATCAAACCAATAAATTTCATCCTTTCCTTCAACGCAGCTGCTTGTCTTTTGCTTGACACAGTTGGTATTTAATTCAGCATTCGAGCACAAATATCCAGAATAAAATTCTCCTCTTGCTTGAAGGCATATTGCTTTTGTTGCAAATTTGCAGTTATTTTTTCCCGCGACATCTTTTCCAGTTAAGCATGCTCCTTCTTCCTGCGCTCCTGAAAGGACAATGCACTCAAATTCAGTCCTGATGTCTGCCCTGAAATCTTTTTCAATTCCGCTAATCTCACTCATTCTCTTGCATTGCTGTTCTGTCCAGAAATTGGCATTGTTTCCATGAATGCAGCATCCCTTTTTGCACTGAGCCACATTTCCATTAACATCATTAATCCAGGTTCCGCCATTGGATTCGCACGCTCTCTTGGGAGAATTCAACTGGCAGGTTCCTTCAACAGGGTCAAAACAGCTCCCAAGCTTGCAATTGTTCACTCCTGAAAGAGAAGTCGGAATGCACTGTTCAGCGCATTTATCAAGGCACTCGCTCGCAGAAAGATATTCAACGCAGACTTGGCCTGTTTTGCTCAATTCACAGCTGTTAATTTCAAGCGCAGAGACAAAATTCTTTTCATCCCACAAAATTTTATTTATAACTTTTAGAATTAATAATCCCAAGACAGGCAAATTAATTTTATTTTCTTCCCTAATCAAGATATTATTTTCAAGAGAATAACTCTCATGCATCAAATAAGAAAATGATATTATTGCAACTACAAGTATGAAAATCTCAAAAATTGCCTTGAAATAATGTTTTTTCCTTTCCATTTTAAATTCCCATCCCAGGAGGCATTGCGCAGCCCCTTATTGCTATATTCATTTTCTTTCCTGATTCCTTGTCTTTGATTGTGTAAATTTTTGTTGAATCAGACATCACGAATATTCTTACATCCCATCTCGGATAGCTCAGCATGTATCCGACATAGAGAAAAGTGCAGTATTTTGCCTCGCTGTTCACAATGTCAAGCGCAACATTTGTCAAATCATAAATAGGATTTGCAACTTCCACATCAAACTTCTCAAATGTTCTTGTTGTCTCTTTCTCGGTTATCTTGACATTCTTTGCAATATTAACAAAAACTTTTCCAGGTGCCATTGAAACATTGAAACTGGTTGCCCCAAGCTCAATCACGCTGTCTCTTTTCTCAATTTCATTTTTCAGATTCCCAAAGCAGCTTTCAATTCTTGGAGCAATATATGTCTTTATCCCAGTTTCAATTTCATTTACAAGCATCGGGTGCTGGTTTGTGCACGGCCTGAAGTATCCTGAATGCAGGCACAAGTAGCTTATATTTGTGTCATTGTAAACTTTAAAATTCCTTGGTTCCAAGAATCCCCCGTGCGGCAAAAGCAAGTCAACAGCTTCATTCACTGCATCTCCTGTGCATTTTTCAATATACTGCTCAGGACTAAATGCCACCGCACCAGCTCCAGGCACAGGTCCTCTTTCGAGCGTGAAAAACAGGATAATTCCTCCTGCAAGTACCAGTGCCAATATAACCCAGATAGCTATCTGCCCTTTCTTATTTTTTATTTCTATCATTTTGTTTTATTACGTAGCAATTTAATAGCATCTTCTACAATATGAGATTGATTTCTATATTTGCCAGATTTCATTATTTCATCAAGCATCTTAACTGTTTCCTTCTCAATTGTCGCTGATATTCTCTCTTTCATATTACTTAATAAGATAATATCTTATCTCATCTTATCTCATCTTACGAAGTATTACACTTATTTAAACCTAACTCTTTATATATCTCCTTCAACTTCCAAAGCCATGAATGATAATCTTGGTCTTGTGCAGATTTACTTTGGAGACGGAAAAGGCAAGACAACAGCTGCCCTCGGCACAGCTTTAAGGGCATGCGGGCAAGGGCTGAAAGTTCATCTTGTCCAGTTGATGAAAGCAGGCACAGGAAATCCAGAAACAAAAGAGCTTGACATTCCTGGAGAAATAAAAGCATTAGGCAAATTTGAAAATTTCTCTTTTAAAAGATTTGGCTCAGGCAAATGGGTAACCCAAGATAACATAGAAAAGCACAGGCAGGAAGCAGAAGCAGCAATTGACTATCTTGAGGAAATAATGAAGGATTATGACTTGGTTATTGCTGATGAGATTCTCTATGCTGTCCAATTTGACCTGTTGAAAGAAGAAGATGTTGTGAAATTAATAAGATTAAAGCCAAAAAATACAGAATTAATCCTGACAGGCTCTAACAAATCTTTCTCAAAAATATTTGCTCTTGCTGATTTAATTACAGAGGTTAAAAAAATCAAGCACCCTTTTGACAAGGGCATTAAAGCAAGAAAAGGAATTGATTTTTAGGCATTAGGCCTCAACAGGAATTTCTTTGCTGGTTTCTTTGCCGTCAATAACAATCTTTCTAACAATTGCACCTTTCCTGGCAGCTAATTCCCTGATTTTAGCAGGGTCTTTTTCATTTTTTGGAACAACTATATCATTAATTTTTAACTCATGCTCAATTTCAACTTTCTTTGCGTTCTCTGGAACATCCCAGAAAAACACTTCTTTTAGTTTTGTCCAGTATTTTGGCTCAACGATCAAGGAACAAAAACCCTCATCAATCTTCTCCTCATTTTTTCCGGGCTTTGGCAGGGCTTTCTTTATCTTCAAAACAATTTCAGAGTCATTCACATCAAGAAGATAATAATATGCGTTCTCAAATTCCTTCAAAGACGACTCAGAAACTTCATAAACAAATACTCCTGCCTTTTTTCTCCCTTCTTTTCCAGCTAATTTGCTCTTTGAGAGGATTTTCCCAGAGAACTTTACATCCTTGTTCTCATTTACAAATTTAACCAAGTCGTTTGCAAATTCAAAGCTTGTCTTGACCTTTATCTTAGTTCCCTTGTTTAATTTAATCAAAAACCTTCTTTTATAATCTCCACGCCCAAATCTTATGAAATATCTGTGGCTATCCTCATCTGATTTTCCATCGAGCACTCTTTTCAAGAAACTTTCCATCTTTCAAAAAAGGACAATCTCTTTATAAACATTTTCAGTTGTGGTGTTGTTAACTTTACAGGGGATAAATGCTTCTTTATCCGATTAATAAATAATTAGTAAATGATATTTTGATTAATAACATGAAGCAATTAAAGGGAATTTTCATTGATGGATTGCTTTATAGAAATGTTAATTTTTAAATTGGCTTAATTTCAGTGAAGTTTATATATATCTTATAATATTCTAATTCATGGAACTTGATAATAAAATAATCAAAGAAATAGCTGCAATCGCCTTGATAGTTGTATTTGGTGTTCTTGTTTTCTTTGCAGTAAAGCCCATTATCTTTGCCATTTTATGGGGATTGATTTTTGCTTATGCATTCATGCCAGTTTATAAGAGAATTCTCAAATATTTCAAAAACGACTATCTCTCAGCAACAATTACCCTTATTCTGGCATTTTTGTTAATTATAATTCCCTTGTGGTTCTTAATTCCGCTTGCAGTCCAGCAAATCTTTGAGGTATACAAACTCTCTCAATCACTGGACATACAAGGATTAATATCTAATCTCTTTCCAACCTCTTCCCCTCAATTTATAACGCAGTTTAGCACTATCCTAAATACTTTAGTTGGCAAGCTTGCCTCTTCTGTAATGGCTTCTCTCGTAGATCTTTCCTTAAATCTTCCTTTGCTTCTTGTTGATTTGTTCATAATTGCTTTTGTATTTTTCTTCACTTTGAAGGATTCTGCTAAGATAAAAGAATTTGTCAAAAGCATTTCTCCTTTAAGCAAGGCAAAAGAAAAAATAGTTGTGCAGCAGTTCAAAGATATTACTTATTCCACTATATTTGGTCATTTTATTGTGGGCATTGTTCAGGCCTTGCTTGCAGGACTTGGATTCCTGATTTTTGGAGTCAAGAACGCACTTGTTCTTACAATGCTGGCAATGTTGCTGGCTGTTTTGCCAATCGTCGGGGTATTCCTTATCTGGATTCCAATTGCAATTTACATGTTTATTTCAGGCAATGTCGCCATAGCAATAGCATTTGTCTTGTATAACATTATAGTTGTCTCAAATATAGATAATATTCTATTAGTATACATAGTTTCAAAAAGAACAACTCTCTCCCCGGTAATTGCATTAATAAGTTCAATTGGCGGGCTTTTCTTATTTGGTGTTATCGGGCTTATCCTCGGCCCATTGATATTTGCCTATTTCATAATCCTTGTTGATCTTTATAGAAACAAGAATCTTCTCGAATTATTCTCTGAAGAAGAATCTGGAGATTCAAAAAAATCTGAGAGCAAATGAAACTTAGACTAAAAGAGTTGAGCCTTGGAGCTGGCAGGCCAGTAGCTTTCATCAATGAAAACAATGCCCGCGAGCTTAATGTGCATGTAGGTGATAGGATAGAAATTTCTCGCAATGGAAAAAAAATAATCGCAATTGTTGATATAATGAAAAAATTTATTGCAAAAGGCGAAATATCTCTATCAGAAGAAATAACTGAATATCTTAACCTGAAAAATGGTAATGTTGTAGATGTTGCCCTGACAATAGAGCCAAAAAGCTCAATCTTAATTACAAAAAAACTTTCCGGAAAAACCCTGACTAAAAGCGAAATCTATTGCATTGTCAACGATATAGTAAATAATGCGCTCACAGAAGCAGAAATCGCTTACTTTGTCTCTGGAGTTTATGAAAATGGCATGAACCTTGATGAAACAATCTATCTTACAGAAGCGATGTACAAAACAGGAGAAATAATAAAATGGCATACAACAGAAATAGTTGACAAGCACTCAATTGGGGGCATAGCAGGCAACAGAACAACGCCAATTGTTGTTGCAATCTGCGCATCCCTCGGAGTTATCATGCCCAAAACTTCTTCAAGGGCAATAACAAGTGCGGCAGGAACAGCAGATGTCATTGAAACCCTCGCAAATGTTGACTTTCCTGTTTCAAAACTAAAAGAGATAGTAAGGAAAACAGGCGCTTGCCTTGCATGGGGCGGCTCTCTCGGTTTGGCTCCTGTCGACGACAAACTAATCAG
>Ga0315295_10000476_pt1 | contig 34879 bp, 35 predicted proteins | sample YL17G14_0_MG_FD_204453 | JGI IMG/M metagenome (GOLD analysis project Ga0315295, IMG submission 204453) | Sediment microbial communities from Yellowstone Lake, YNP, Wyoming, USA - YL17G14_0 | ecosystem: Environmental > Aquatic > Freshwater > Lake > Sediment | place: USA: Wyoming | collected...
CCAGTGGAAGAGAAGTCCGGTGCGTCTCGTGCCCTCACCGCTGTGAAAAGCACCGGTAGTTGGGAGATGGAACCCGCTTTGCGGTTCCAATGCTGCGAAATGCACCGGTAGATGGGCGATGGGGGCCGTTTCGGGGTTTCAGTGCTGCGAAACGCACCAGTGGAAGGGGGATCTGGGTGGGATTGAGGTTCTATTGCTGCAGAATGCATCACTAGGTCGACGGATCGGGAGGTTTTCAGATCCTACTGATGCAAGATGCAGCGATGGACGGGCTTCCGGCGCAGTTACAGCATTCTACTGAAGCAAAAAGCAGCAGTGCGCGCACGGTCAGGAGGGCATCGGGGTATGATCGGTGGAGCCATAGCGTTGTGCCTGCTCCTGAACAGTCTTCCTGCCGAGACCTCAGCTCTTTCAGCCTGACGCCCTTTCGAAAAGTGCCCTACTAAGGCCCTCAAAGCGCTCATTCACCGCCAACTGGGGAAACGTCTTCATACTCCTGCCGGGTAGCCAAAGGAATCCGTCAGGAGCCGGAGTCGCAGAAGAGGTCAACGAACTTGGGTTCCTGCTGTGTCGTTGAAGGAATCTGTCCGGGGGGACATGAAGAGAAAACCGAGCAACAGAGGGAGGCGGTCCGGACTGGATGATGCAGTTGGAGACGCCACCGTCGACACTGTTGCGCTGACAGTGTAGGCGCTGCGACCGCGGCAGGCCAACACCACCCGCGCGAGCAGGGCGGAAGTTGACCCGGGTTTAGCGCGTATCATGGACGGAGGGTTCTAAGTGCCGGCCCAAGACTACCTAAAGAGAGCCAGAGAAGCGATCGGCAGGCAAATGGAGGACATCGAGACCCCTGCTCTTGTGGTGGACATTGACATAATGCAGGCGAACATGGACAAGATGATGGCCTTTCTCTGCCAGGCCGGCGCCGGCGTCGGCATTCGTCCCCACGCCAAGTCCCACAAGACGCCCGAGATCGCCAAGCTCCAGATGGCCAGGGGCGCCCTGGGCATCTGCTGCGCCAAGCTGGGCGAAGCCGAGGCCATGGTCGACGGAGGCCTGACCGACGTCATGATCGCCAGCCAGGTCATAGGGAAGGGCAAGATAAGGCGGCTGGTCGAGCTCTCCAAGCGGGTTCGCCTCACGGTGGCTGTCGATACCAGGGAGAACGTCGAGGACATCTCCAGGGAGTCGGAGGCGTCCGGCGGCAAGGTTGGCATCGTCATCGAGACCGAGGTCGGGATGAGCCGCTGCGGCGTCCGCGCCCACGGAGAGGCGGTCGAGATAGCCCAAGCGGCGTCCACCTTGCCTGGAGTCTGGTATGCGGGGATCATGGGATACGAGGGCCACGCGGTCTTCATGCCGGACATCGAGGAGAGGGAAGCAGCGGCCAACCTGGCCTACGACAAGCTACTGGCCTTCCGGGAGGCCATCAGGGCCGGCGCCGGGCTGGATTCCGGCATCGTCAGCACGGGAGGCACCGGGACGTACCTGTTCGGCGGCCGCCGGCAGGGTATGACCGATATCGAGGCTGGGTCCTACATCTTCATGGACACGCGCTATGGCAGCACTGCGGGCGTCGACTTCCTGAACTCGCTGGCCGTGCTGTCCACCATCATCAGCCACCCGCAGCCGGACCTGTACGTATGCGACGCGGGCATCAAGTCCATGACCGAGGAGTTCGGCCTGGTAGCGACGCTGCCGTCCTACGGACTCAAGGTGACCGGGATGTCCGAGGAGCACATCAAGCTCAAGCCGGACGCTGACCCAGTCAACCAGCCGGGGTTCAGAGCACTGGACGAGAAGTATGCCAGCAAGGCGGGCAGGGCTGCGGGGGCGGGCCAGACTGCGGCAGCGGGCACGGTTGTGGTGACGGGTCAGGCTGCCGTGGCTCATGGTGCAGGCGCTGTCAGGACCCTGGCGGTCGTCGACAGAATCCTGCTGATCCCCAGCCACTGCTGCAGCACGGTGAACTTGCACGACGTCATCTACGCCGTCCGGGACGGCATAGTCGAGGATGTCTGGCGGGTGACGGGGAGGGGCAGGTTCGCGTAGGTAACTCAAACGAGCGGATCCGGAGCAACCAAGCCTTCGGCTGACGCTGCCGATTTGAGTCTTTCGTCGTGCGTCAGGAGAGATAGCTCCGGGAAGCGCTGCTTCCTCAGCGTCAACGCCAGGGACAGGTGCCACAGGTCCGCCCCGCGAAGCCCCCATCTGCCGGCTGTCACGACTATCTCGTCCTATCGCGGGTCGAGGCCGCACCCGCTTCCATGGAAGGGAGCTCAGCGCCTCCAGGGCCGAGGCGAGAGTGTCTGCGCTGATGACCTCCTCCCGCTTCAGGCGGAATAGGACCGCGCAGGCTTCTGCGCCAGGGAACCGGGGATTGGGAGAGGCAGGACCGGCCTCGACACGGGTGTGGTCCCCGCCTCGATCTCCCCGCGCTCCTCCATCTCGGCAATCCGCTCCTCCAGGCTCAGGCTTCTGACCGGCACTACCCGGGCGATAGGCTTGCCATACTCGGTGATCATGACTTCCCTGCCCTGTTTGACCTCCCTCAGGACCTGACTCAGGCTGGCCTTCGCGTCTCGCACACCGATGCGGAGCGTAGGGATGCGGTATTCCTCGTCCTTCCCAGACCTGCCATCCTGCTTCACAAGCCTTCATCTTCCTGACTACATGTGGTCACACGCATGATACACCCCGGGAGCGAGAGGAGTCAACGCGGGTCCAGGAGTCAACGGGGATCAAGGAGTCAACGCGGGTCCTTGGCACGTTCACTGCCCTTTCGGCGCCTCTTTTGCTATACCTTCCACTACGCCCCTGACGATCGCCGCCAGGACTTTGATATCCACCGTATCCATGCTGTCCTTGGGCGTATGGATGTACTGTGCGAAGGAGTCCATGGTGGAGTGGACCACCACTGCCGGGCAACCTGCGTCCTCGAATGACCGCTGGTCACTGCTGTATTTCTCGTCGGTGAGCACTGCATTGAGACCGGCTGCCTTCAAGCTGGCGGCGATGGCGTCCCGGACAGCGATCGCCATTCCCTTGTCTGCCGTGGCGTACAGCTCGACGACATCGGAGCCTCGGGCCGCTATGCAGTCAAGGTTCAGCACCAAGGCCAGATTGGTGCTTTTGAACGGCGGATTCTTGGCGAACTCCCTGGAGCCCGTGAGACCGATCTCCTCTCCGTCTACTGCCAGGAATACCGCCGCGCCCTTGAACCCCGGGTCGGACTTGAGCGCCCGGGCTATCTCCAGCAGGGCCGCAGTTCCGGATGCGTTGTCAGTGCCTCCCTGGGTGGGGACGAACCTTCCATCCTCTGAAGCGCGGGAGTCCCTATGGGCACAGACCACCACCGTTGGCTGCCTCGCCGGGTCTCCCAGGACTCCAGCCACATTTACACCTGTCCACGATATCTTTCGACTGGTCACCGTAAGGTTGACGGTTTCGCCGACGTGACGGAGGAGCTTGTCGTAGCATGACTGGGTTACCGAAAGAGCAGTCAGCGGCGGGCCAGAGGGTTCGGTGTTCAGCCTGCGAAAGAAGGGTTTATCCCCCGTTGCGGTGTTCAGCAGGAGGACGCCGGCGCACTTCTTCTGCAAGGCCGGGTTCAGAATTGGAGTCACATCAGTGCCGGAGTAAGTTGCGAGGAGCACTGACCCGGCTTTCACGTTGTTCCAGTCCTCCGCGGTGGTCGGAGCCATCGCCAGTGATCCTTTCGCGGAATTGGCACCCCACTTGGGGTACACGCCCTCGACGAACTCCCTGAGATACGCAAAGACCTTGGACGTCTTCCCCTGCCCGTCGACGAGTTCCAGCGTGGCAGTGTTCTCAGAGAGATCCGGGATCTTGTAGGTATCGGCGTAGCCGTTCCTGTATGCCGGCGAAAGGCCGATGGACTTGAACTCATCGATGATGTACTGGGCCGACCGCGTGGCGCCGCTCGTGTTTACAACCCGGCCCAGACAGAAATCGGAGGTAAGAAACTTCATGTGGGCCGTGAGGAGCTCTTCCAGACTCAGATGGGCGGAGGGGTGGGCGGATATAGGAGGGATGTCCTGCTGACTGACCTCGAACGCCGGCTCTATCCCTATGCATGCCGATAGGACCAGGACAGCGCACAGGACCGTGAGTAGGGCGGTGAGCAGGGCCGTAGTGACTGCACGTCCACGCAAGTACACGCTTGCGGAGGATCGGGACATCTTTTGACGGGATGTCAGACGCAGGGGATCCGGTCTCATGTGAGGCCCACCTTTCTTCATCACGCGAGAGGCTGGCGATCTAGCGGATGCCCGGCAAAGGCTTCCATGTGTGAATACGAGTGCCCGCGCTCTCCGTCAGCCGCTGTCGGGCATTGCTAAGAGCCGGCGGATTTGTCCAGGTACAGCCGCATTATCGGGCGGGAAGGGGAGCGCCTGGCCACCTCATGGAACCCGGCTCTGCGGAAAGCCGAGGCCACTCCCGTATAGACGAACGGGTCGGGCTGTCCCGACTTGGGCTCGGACGGATACCCCTCGAGGATCCGCGCGCCGCTCTGCCCGGCGTAGGACGCGGCAGCCTTGAGCAGCTCTACGGTGAGCCCTCTGTGACGGAATGACCTCGCCACGAAGAAGCAGACCACAGACCAGACAGGCTGGTCGTCCACCGGCTTCAGGATGCGGGAGCGCTCCAGGGCTCTGAAATCCTCGCGCGGGCCGACCGAGACCCAGCCGATGGGTTGGTCGTCTGAGTAGGCCAGTATGCCGGGGACTTTGCCGCCGTCGACCAGCGACTTCAGCGCTTCCCTGTTCTCCTGGCCCCTGAACCGCTCGAACTCGGTCCTCGTCTGCCGCCAGTACATGCACCAGCAGCCCGCGCATGCTCCTCTAGACCCGAACAGCGCCTCAAGGTCATCCCACCGGTCAGGGGTGACCGGGTGGAAGTGGAAGTTGCTGGTAGACCCGGGCGCGCCATCTCCACGCATGGTTGCCGCCTCCTGCGCTCGACCTGTCCTTGGAGATCAGTATCACCGGGGGGAGGAGGATGTCTACCTCCCCTGGTAGAAGCCTGCTGGGCGCCGGTCGACCACGTTTGCGGTGGGCGACGTCTGCCAAGCTGGGCTGCCGCAGCCTACGTCCACGGCCGACCGCAGCTGTCTCAGCCTAGGTCCTCGCCAGGCGGCGGCGGATACCGACAGATGAGGGGCGTCAGCAAACGGCCTATGGACCAAGCCCTCTACTTCACCCACCTCAACCATACCAACCCGACAGGGCTGGACGGGCCTGAGCGGGAGATGATCCGAGAGGCCGGGCTCGATGTCGCGTTTGACGGGATGAAGATGGAGATCTGAGCCGATCGGCTACTGGGGCTGATCGTGACGGACACGGTATCGTGGAGCAGCACGTCGAACATTTCGTTACCGGGTACCGCCGCAGGCGGCCCCAGCCGGACTCGGCTCGTGCCTACGGACGTGACTTCCGCCACTCCTCCACCGGCGCAGGACGGCCCAGGCCATAGCCCTGTGCGAAGTCCACGCCCAGCTCCCTGACCAGGAGGCGGACGCGGTCGTTCTCCACGAACTCCGCCACGGTCTTCTTGCCGACCGCGTGGGCCATGTCGTTCATGGCCTGGACGAACGCCTTGTGGGTCACCTCGGTGTCCATGTCGCGGACGAACGAGCCATGGATCTTCAGGTAGTCCACCGGCAGGCTGCCGAGGCGCATGAAGGAGGAGTATCCCGCCCCGAAGTCATCGAGGGCTATGGGGCAGCCGAGGCTCCTCAGGCTGGCGATCCACTGCGCCGCGGTCGACGTGTCCGCCGCGGCCGCAGCCTCGCTGATCTCGAAGCCCAGGCGGGATGGGTCGATCCAGCTGGTCTTTAGAGCGTGGCGGATGAACTCCAGGACCTCAGGGTCTCCGACGCTGCTCTGGGACAGGTTGACGAACAGCTGCAGGTCGGGCCCCTCCTCCAGGAGAGCGATGGCTCCCTTGACCACCCTGCGGTCCAGCTCTGAGATGAGCCCGAACTGCTCGGCCACTGGCAGGAAGACGCCCGGGTAGATGAGGGCCCCGTCATCGTCCTTTATGCGGGAGAGCACCTCGTAGCACTCTACGTCGCCCGTCGCGGAGTCCACGATCGGCTGGAGATGCAGGACGAGGGTGTCGGCGGAGATGGCGCTCTTGACCAGGGGGATCACCCGCTGCACATCCACCTGCTCCCCCTGAACGGGCAGGCCGCTGTCGTAGCAGACCACCTTGTTCCTCCCGGTCCTCTTGGCGGCGTAGAGGGCTATATCCGCCCGCGAGAGCACGGATTCGGCGTCCCCCGGTGCCCCGGTCTCCGCGAGCCCGATGCTCACTGTGAGGTCGAGAGGCTGCTCGCTGACGGCGAACGCCGACGTCTGGACGGCCTCGCGCAGCGACCTGGCGATGTCCCTCGCCTCCGCGAGCTGTGTCGCGGGGAACACGATGGCGAACTCGTCTCCACCCAGCCTGGCGACGAAGTCCTGCGGCCGCAGCTTGGCACGGATGATGTCGACCAGCCGCGTGAGTACCCTGTCGCCTATGCTGTGGGTGAGGGAGTCGTTGATCACCTTGAAGTTGTCGATGTCCACGATGGCGACGGTCGCCCTCTCACCTGGCCCTGGACCGAGGTTGATCTCCCGGAGGAACAGATCCAGGGCAAATCGGTTGGGGACGTCGGTGAGATAGTCGTGGCTTGCGTAGTGCCGGAGCTCGTCCTCGACCTGCTTCTGCCCGGAACGGATCGTGGAGACGAACAAACCCAGCAGCAGGAGGCTCCCCGCGCCTGTGGCCAGCACATACGGGATGAACCCCTTGAGCCAGTCCACGGCGGCGACGTCCATTCCGAGGACGGCTACAGACTTCCCCGTCTTCCTGTCGAGGACGGGCGCCATGGCGGAGACCCACATGCCGTACTGGTCCAGGGCAGGCCCGGTGACCAGGGGGGTGCCGAGCTTGAGTGTTCCCACCAGCTGTGGAGGGGCGTATCCGAAGTCCTGGCCGGGCGGGCTGTAGGACGGGGAATCCTCGTCCTCCGAGTCGACCAGATACACCGCGCGCCCCTGGCTTTCGCCGAGGAGGTACATGTAGCGGGTATCAGGATTGGCGCTGCGGATGACCCGGAGCTGCTCGCGGACGACGGCAAACTCCGGCGTGTCGGCCACCGCCTCAGGTCTACCTGCGGCCGCGATGGCCGCGAGAGCCGACACCGCGTCTCGGTCGATCATGGCCGCGGCGGTCGTGGCGCGCCTGGCCAAGTCGACCCGCGTGTCGGCGGCGGCCCTGACTACAACGACCGCGGTGAGCAGCAAGCCTATCAGACACGCGACGAGCGCCACTTTAGGAGTCACGAAGAGGTTCCACCTTAGCAGCCGGCTAATAGGCTTCTGAGTTGAGCGGGATGGAACCGGGGCTGCGAGGACGCCCAGTGCAGGCAATGGAGTCATTGCGGGCACTCGCATGGGCGCCGGTGCTTGTGCCAGTGCCGATGCCGGCGAAGACGCCGAGGAAGCCATCGACGGTGATTCCGGGGCACCTTCCGACTCGGGTTCGGGTGGGAGAGAGCTGTCTTCGCAGGTAAACTGCGACGTCCGCGCGATCATATCGCCCTTTCTCCCCTCAGCCAATCCGGTTCAGTCTGTCATTCGGTGTTGATGGTGTGATGCGCCACTCTCTACTTGCATCGTAGTTAGGTCGCAAGCAATTAGAGGAGGGAGAAGGGAGGAGGGGGAGACGGGCCACAACGGGGGCATGCAGAACGGCCGTGCCTTCGCGTTGGAGGGAGCGCCCGCGACTTGAACAACAAGGCTGCGGGCGGCTTCTCGTACCGCCCGCAGCCCCGTCCGACCTGCCTGGCCGCGCAGGAGGTGGGTGTCTACATGCCTTTGCCGCCTCGGCGGGCCGGAGTCCTTCGACCAAAGCCGCCCGGCGCGAAGAACTGCTTTCCACCGTTGGATCTGTCGGAAGCGATCCGGGCCTCGATTGCCGCGAGGTCCAGCCCGCGCTCAGCCGCGATGTCCTCGAGGCTCTTGCCAGCCTTGAGCTCGTCCATCAGCGTCTTCACATCCACGTTTGCCTTGCCTGCGATGTAGCACAAGATCCCCCGGACGTCCTTTCCCGCTAGGTTCTTGGCCGCAGTGACTTTCGCAGCTAGCTCGGCCTTGATGGCCTCAAGGTCCAGTCCGTGCTCGGTCGCGATATCCTGGAGGCTCTTGCCGCCCTTGAACTCGTCCATCAGCGTCTTCACATCCGCGTTGGCCTTGCCTGCGATGTAGCTGAGGATGGCCCCGGCTCCCTTGTCAGCTGGGAACCACTTGTCTACTGGAGCATCGGCAGCGAGTTCGTTCTTCAGCGCAGTCAGATCCAGTCCGTGCTCAGCCGCGATATCCTGGAGGCTCTTGCCGCCCTTGAACTCGTCCAGCAGCGTCTTCACATCCACGTTGGCCTTGCCTGCGATGTAACCGAGGATGACCCCCGACTCCCTGCCGGACCAGCCTTTCCGCGCTAGAACTGATCCGTTCGGGGCGGAGCCGCCGTCTCCGGCGAACGCCAAGGATGCCATCGCGCTCACCAAGACTGCGACTACAAATGAGACCGGCAAGGCGCGTTTCCACGTGAACTTCATGCTGCACCTCCTCTGGTTTAGTCAAGGAGCCGGTTGGCTTCTCGATAGCATGCTACCCAACGTGTTTTGACCAGGGATTATGAGGAGATGAACAGATCGTTAACAGGGGAGGTAGAGCCTGCGGTTGAAGCTGCGAAGGCTACGGCTCCGCTTTCTAGAACCCTGCATCGAGCGCAACCAACATCCACACGCTGGCTACCTGACTCCTGCACGTCATCCCATGGCGCTGACGGCTAGGCACTCGTCTTTGACCGCCGACGCCAACCCCGCGTCGTAAGTGAGGAGCAGCAGACCGGGCAGTCTGTGTTCTCTGAGAGTCAATACCGTGACCAAATGCCAGAGGTCTGCCCCACGGAGATTCCACTTGCCGGCAGCCGCCGATATCTCATCCCAACCTGGGCTCGCGTGCAACCGCCGCCACGGATCAGAGGCGATGGAATCTAACGCTGCGGCAAGCTCGTCACCGGTGATGGTGTTCTCGCGGTGGAGTCTCGACAGAACCGAGCAAGTCTCTGCGTAGGCCAAGGTGGAGATCAGATGGACGCAGTCCCGCCTATACCAGGCGAGCGCGCTATCGCTGTGCACGTCGCTGGTGACAGCGGACAGGACCGCTGACGCATCCCAGTATACTGCCGCGCGCATCTACTCCCTTCCCTCCTGGAGGTACTTTTGTGCCAGCCCCTCTGGGACGTGCAAGGGGCGAAGCGGTCGCGTGGCCGGCTTCATGGGTTCGATTTCGCCCGTAGCCTCCATCTCGGCGATCCGGTCTTCAAGACTCAGCTCCCTCACAGGAATCAGGCGCGCCACCGGAACACCGTACTCAGTGATGATGACTTCCCTGCCCGCCTTGACCTCCCGAAGCAGGTGGCTGAGGCCAGCTTTTGCGTCGCGGACGCCGATGCGCAGGCTAGTGGCGGGATACTCCGAATCCGCAGATGGTTGCCTGCCGCTACCCTTCACCATGGTCACCTCGTGACTACGTGTGGTCACACCAATTGTACCAAGCCACGATGCGAAGTCAACGCGAGGATGAATGTCAAGAGAGGAGCGCCGAGAAGAGCGCTACAGGGAAGCGGGCCCGAGAAGGTCCGTATCGACCGTGGGACGATCGCGGAACCCGCGAACCCCATTAAGCACTCGAGGTCCGCGCCTGGGCGCGGAGATCGAGGCGGGTCTGCGTTCCGGCGGCATGCAGTGGTTGGACAACCTCTTACTTACGGTAGGAATTCATGTTAGAGTATCTGCAGAAAGCATGCAAGGGAGTGTCATCCGTGGAATTCGTGTCTCCGACCCCTCGCGGCCAGGTGACTATTCCGAAGCGAATCAGGGACGCTCTGTGCCTTTCGCCCAAGACCAAGCTCCGGGTCTATGCGGACGGCGGCAAGGTCGTGTTCGAGCCGGTATCCCCCCTGGAAACCGTGCTAGACACGCTGGAAATCGAAGCTCGCGAAAAGGGTTATACGAGGGAGGATATAGAGCGGGAGGTTGAAGTCGTCAGGGACCGGTTGATGAAGAAGCTGTACGGAGAATAGGGCATGCGGGTGATGCTGGATACCAATGTGCTGATCTCCGGGATGGTTTTTCAAGGGCCTGAGCGATGGCTATTGGAAGCCGTCTGTGAGTGCCACACCCTAGTGGTCAACGATTACCTACTGGCGGAAGCGACGGACGTATTGGCCCGCAAGTTCCCTGGTAGAGAAAGGCTTCTTGATACCCTACTCCAGTCTCTTACCGTGGAGAGGTTACCCTTACCGCCGGCCACCATGGTTCGGGAAGCAAGCGGCCATCTGCGGGACGCCAAGGACGCTGCCGTCCTGGCCTCTGCTTTATACGCACGCCCTGATGTTTTCGTGAGCGGAGACAAGGATCTGCATACGCCCGAGGTGCAGGCGCTAATCCGGGTGTGCGGCACGAAGGAAACGTTGGCGTTGTTGGCAGGGGAGTAGAGAGCCGTTGGTGACAGGATGGTCTGCTATCTACCTCCTGGTGGCAATGGACTCGCCTACCTCGCAGTCACCTTGACGCCATGGTTTCCAGATACTGCTTTCCGGCGAGGTGGACCATCTGGACGTCTTCCTGCCGCGGGTTGCCTTAGCGCGCGGATCCGCCTCGGCCAGGTCGACGGTGCCCCGGCGCAGCTGGATGTCGCGCCCGTCGCAGGGCGGCATCGTGGGCCTGAGGATCGTGTTCGTGGTGATCGGCCTGTTCTTCTTCCTCACGGGCATCTCCATGAGCGTGCTGCCGCTGGGCAGCGAAGTGGGTAGAGGCCTGGCGACGAGCGCGGGGAGCGGAAGGGATGGAGATCCGCGCGCTCTTCATTGACTCTGTTCCCATCCCCTGCGACAATCAAACCAAGGCAGGAAGGTCCGTGCAGGAGGCTGTGAGCATGGCCATCGCAACCGAGGGGTTGATCCGCGACATGGTGGCCATCGTAGCCCGAGAGGTTGAGCCCCAGGCCATCATCCTGTTCGGTTCCCATGCCACCGGCGACGCCCGCCACGACTCGGATGTGGATCTCATGGTTATCGAGTCTACGCCTTTTGGTCCCGGCAGAGACCGCCGCCGGGAGATGACACGCCTGTGGCATGCCCTGGCAGGATTCGCTGTGGCCAAAGACATCCTGGTCTACAGCCGCGAAGAGGTTGAGCGATGGCGTGACGCCCGCAATCACGTCATTGCACGGGCCTTGAGAGAAGGAAGACTCCTCTATGGCTCTATCTGACGAGGTCCGTCATCGTTCTTTGGCTGCGCTCTCACCCCATCGCCTCCAGGTACCGCCGCATTAGCGGTTCGACCCGGCACTGACCGGCGTATCTTAGAAGCTTGTCCCTGGACGCGCCGCGATAGCCAAGGTAGTTCCTGAGAGATTCCAGCCCGATGTCGAGTCCGATCTGGTTTCTGAAGCGCAGACAGTCACAGAGTGTCTTCTCCCTGTCGTATATCCTGATTTGCCCACCGCGCGTGTTGAGTACGTCCACGCCCATCTGGTGGTACCGCCTCGAAAGAAAGTGCAGTTCGATTGGTGGGGCCTCCGGCAGCACGACCCTGTCCTTCTGCTCTACTGCTAGCCAGATTCTCCCTGGGCTAAAGGTCGTGAGCCCATAGTGGATGAGGGCCGATGCCAGGAAAACAACACCATGAGGCACCGATGTGCAAGCCTGAACTAGCTCCATGTCCGTCGTCGCTGGCATATCCATGGCGCGGTAGAGACCATGCCTTACCCGCTCAATGAGTCCCACGGTGATGAGGTCCGAAAGCCGCCAACGCCCGATGCCCGCTTCCTCGAAGTCGCGGGTTCGGGCGAGCCCTGAATGTCGCCTGAGTACCTCTTCTGCTGCCCGGATGAGAGAAGCCGGGATCCGGGTGGAGTCACGACCGTTCCGCATGCAGGCCACCTCCCTGCGCATGGGCCTTACAAATCTACGGTACTATTCTACATATACAGTAGATTTGTAGCAAGGACTCAATACCTATCAGTGCTATGAACACTACTTGCTGCCGTAACTTGCTCACGGACCCGTTGGGTCCAGGGCCTGCATCCCCAGCTCGGCTGCCAGCCGGCTGAGCTTGCGGTCCGACGAGACCACGATCACGTCTGCCGCATCCGCCACCGCTGACTTCGCAGTTGCCGCTTGAAGAGCGTCGATGGGCGTCAGATACCTAGTCAGGAGCAGCTGGATAGCGTCGTCGATCACCTCGACCGTAGCTTCCAGAACCCGGAACTTGGCGACAGAACCGTGCTCTCCGTGAGGGCCATCGTGGAGGCCATGGGCGGGTGACGCCGCCCGGTCCTGTCGCGTCGAGGCTGTCGCATCTCGGCATTGAAGCTCGTCTATGACCGCCAATCGGAGACGCAACGACCTGCCCCCTCCTCTGGAGACTCCTATTGCGACTACTCGGGCATTCACCCCGTGTCAGGCGAACACCTGGATAGTCCAGGACGCACGCCGGCGACGCGAAGACTGCCGCCAAGGTGTTGCCCCCATGTCAGGCGACGATTGTGTGTCACAAAGGTCTTAGGCGGAGCACCCCGGCCGCTTCCATCTCCTCGGATCGCGGAGTATGCTGGACGTGCCCCGGTTTTCCAATCAATGCTGCGGATGGGTCAGTAGGTCATCCGTCCAGGAGGATCGCCGTCATGACACTGAAGACCATAATGGACAACTCGCTGGTAACCGCCATAAACGACGTTGAAGGTCTCCCCGAATTCGTCCACTGGAGGCCAGGCCTCTACAAGATAGCTAGGGTGGAGGAAAGCGGCTTCTACGCCGGACTCAACCTGAAGGGGAGAGACTTCAAGTCCCTGGACGAGCTGAACCGGTACATGGAGCGCCTGACGGCAGGCGGACGCCCGATGCCGAAAGCTCCTCCCGAGACTCCTTTCGAGAAGGCGCAGGCCCTGGTATACGAGACTATCGATGCCCCCCGCAAGAAGCGGATTGAGAAAGCCCGGGAGGCGCTGGCCATCTATCCCGGTTGCGCCGACGCCTGGGTCATCCTGTCCGAGTACGAGAAGGACCCGAAGGCCAGGAAGGGGATGCTCGAAGAGGCTGTCAGAGCAGGGGAGATCGGCTTGAAAGATGCCGGGATGGCAGTTGGCCTGACGGCGGACCGCTCAGAGCGCAGCCCGGGCGAGCGTCCGCAGGATGAGTCCCGAGACCCCTCGTTCTGGTCGACTGAAGCCCGCCCCTACATGCGCGCAAGGCTCGCGCTGGCGCAGCTCCTTTACGAGGAGGGCGAGAGGGAGAAAGCCATAGTCGAATATCGCTCCATGCTAGAACTCAACCCAAGAGACAGCCAGGGGATCCGATATCTCCTGCTGAGCGCATACCTGGAGGCCGGCACAGACGCTGCGGACGCTGAAGCTGCGGCGCTCGTAGAGCGGACGCGTGACGCCTCCTCGGCCTGGGCCTACGCCAAGGCGTACCTTCTGTTCAAGCGAGAGGGCGACACGCCGGCCTCCATGGCTGCCGGCGTGCGGGCGTACTACGCGAACCCGCTGATACCGAGGGTGCTCTCGGGCGAGATCCGCGTGCCGAAGAGGCTCCCGGAAACCTATCAATATGGCGAAGAGGACGAAGCAGTCATATACGGTGCCTCGGCGATGGGATACTGGAGCGCCGCCCTTGGCGCGCTTCCATGGCTCCTAGCTGTGGTCAACCGGATCACCGGCGGCCTGCCCACGCCCTTTGGCACGAAGGCGCCGTCAGTGAGGCACAGGGTAGACGCGCTCTGGCAGGTCGCCAGGGCAGGCGCGAGAGGCGTCGCCCGCGACAGACACCTCGTGAAAGCGCTGGCGGACCACAGGGAATTCGGGGCAGTATGGCTCACCTCAAATGCCTTCGACGATGAGATGTTCAGGATAGGCGGCGTGAACCCTATCCACCATGTCGTCATGCACTCGGCGATCGAGGAGATCCTGGACATGCCGGATACGCAGGACAAGGGCGGGGATGTGCCCAGGGCTATGCGGGCGACGGTGGACTCGCTGGTGCGCGCAGGCCTATCTCGCCACGAGGCCGTCCACCTGATCACCTTCGTCTACGCCTTCGATTGGCTGCTCGCGGCCAAGGACGTGCGGCCGTTCGATGTGGAGGCGCAGACTGCCCGTCTGCGCTACGTGGGCAGGTTGGCCTCCGGCGAGGTCAGTCCGGACGCGGTCCTTACCACGCCGTCCAGGAACGACCCGTGCCCGTGCGGGAGTGGGCGCAAGTTCAAGAAATGCTGCGGGAAGACGGATAACTGGCCGATCCCTCACGTCGTCGCCCTCGCGCGCGAGATCGGGGCCGGCCGCGGCAAAGTACGGTCCCGTCAGAACCTGGGACTGTCGTCCGTCATGGGCGACGGCAAGTACGCGGGATTAGATGAGCTTATCAAGCTGCCCGAAGGCCACCCTCTGGTGATCCTGGAGAACACGGCGTTCGTGGCGGAAGAACTCATGAGGCAGGGCCGCGAATTCCAGGCGTACCTGGCTTTCCGGGACAACGTCGAGCTCGCCAGGACACTCGCAGATGAGGACCACCTGGCGACTGCCTTGGAGGACGCCGTCGACGCCCTCGGGGGTGAGGCAGGCTTTCATAGCGAAGTCAGCCAGTACGCGTGCGAGCTCGCCCGGCTCGTGGCCGATCCCCGCGAGGCGAGCCGGCTGTGGGGCGTCGCCGCGGAAGCCTTCATGATGCTGGATAAGATGCCCCAGGCGGGCGAGGCGCTGGACCGGGCCATGTCCGCCGGCAGGCCTCATCCCTTCGCCGTGCTGGTGCGCGCCAGGTACCTGTCGAATGTCGACCGCCACGATGGGGCCGCGGAGGCGTACCGAGAGGTCATCAAGGGCTGTGCATCTTCCACAGGGCGCGAGTATCAGGAGATGGCGGAGCAGGCCCGGGCTGAGCTGAGGCAGCTGGAGAGGAGGAAGGCCAGGAAGGCGCGCCCGTCGTCGTGACGCCGCGGCCATGTCTCGGCCTCACGGGTCCATGTAGCAGAGAGTATTGCTCACGGGCGATTTGCTCGACTGGCCAAGCCACGCTCGAACAAGTGCTGAGTAAAACAAAGGCAGAGGCACGGCGCAGCCGATAACCACCGGCTCTATCTGACAAGGCCTGTCGGATGCTGGCGGTCGCATTGGTTTGCCCAACCGGAGAATAGCCCGACTACTTGCTGGCGTAGCTTGCTCACGGCCCCGTTGGGTCCAGGACCCGCATGCCCAGCTCTGCTGCCAGCCGGTTGAGCTCGGTCCGACGAGACCACAATCACGTCGGCCACACCTGCCGCCGCTGACTTCGCAGTTGCCACCTGAAGAGCGTCGATGGGCGTCAGATACCTGGTCAGGAGCAGCTGGGTGGCGCAGTCGATCACCTCGGCCATAGCGCCCAGAACCCGGATCTTGGCCGCCGCCACCTCCAGTGAGGGGGAAACCCAGGCCTCGTTGAACTGGCTGTCGCTGATCACCCTGTCTACTGAGCGGAGTCTCTGAAGGTTGGACAGGAACTCGACCAGAGTCAGGCTTGAGATGTGAATCTCCGCATTCTGTTGAAACAGGGAGTCCATTCGATCAGAGCCGCGCTCAGGCAGGTATCTCTTGACGAGCGCGCTCGTGTCAACGAAGTACGTCGCCACGGCTGATCACGGCTCCTCTCGCCCTTCTCTTTGAGCGCGGATCCGCTCGGTCAGGTCGACGGCCAGGGCCGGCATGCGCTTCCTAACATTGGGAGCGCTCAGGTCGGGGTAAGCCTTCTCCGGATCGATCCCCATGTTCCTGAGGGTGCGTGCCGCATTGAGCCGCATTCTCTCGTCGTCCGGGAGTTCATCCCTGCGCCTCAGGACGATCGAATCGTCCCGGATGACTGCGTTGAGGTGATCGCCTTCGCGCACCATCATCAAGTCCCGGGCTTCCTTGGGCAGAGTGATCTGCCCCTTGGAGGTGACCTTGATGTCGGATGCTTGCCCGTCGAGCGGACCACGGTGGAGGATGAAGAGAGAGCAGTGGAAATCATCTGTTCGTACGAGGACAAGACCTTCTCCTACACCGATGCCACGACGTTCGTGGTCATGGAACGTCTGGGGATCCGAACGGCCTTTGCTTTCGACAAGCATTTCACCCAGTTCGGACTGTCTCTTTACGTATGAGCAGTCGAGGGCTTGACCGGGATGGTCGCACAGTCTGTGAGCTCGTAGTTGTCGCCGTGAATTCGCTCAGTCTACGTTGCCTCCGGCTCCCCGAACGGACCATTGCTATGCTGCGACCGGCGGGCGGCGTTAGATACGAGGTTGAGGGCCAGACTCTGACGGTCTCCATCGACAAAGAGTGGCGCTTTGGCCACACTTCTCACCTGTCAGGCAAGGTGATCGAGCGGCGCGTCGATGGCGCCGTGCTCGCCCCTAAACCGCTTGAACTGTATGATCGCGGCACATGGGATCCGAAGGAGGAGTTTGCCGATATCCTTGAAGACTCCGACCCAAAGGACGTTCCCGCATGGCTCGTAGACGTCCTAGACGCGGGGCTCCGGCGTGAGTACGAGATGGAGCAGGTGATCCCGGGGACGGACTTCTCGCAGAGCGACTACGATCCCATTATCGAAGCGGTGGAGCGACGCGACTACGGTGACCTGGATGGCGCTTTCTGCCTGCTGCAGGAGTGCGTCGAACGCGACCTCCGCTGTATAGACGCCCACGTGCACCCTGGGGAATTTCCGGGCGGGCGACCTCCGTTCGGAGTGGCCTCTGAAGGAAGCCATCGAGTCATACAAGGCCGCGGTAGCCGTTGCCGACCGCACTGTGCCGCCCGGCTTCGATGGGCTACTGCCGTGGGCCTGGGTGGACAATCGCCCGTTGCACAGGGCGCTCAACGGTCTTTGCCTGTGCCAGTGGCGCTTGGGAGACACGGTTGCGGCCGCAGAGACGTTCCGGCGCCTTGCATCCCTCGACCCAAGAGACCCGTTCGAAGCTCGGTTCCTTCTGAGCCGGATGGAGTCTGGCCTCAGCTACCTGCAGTTCCTTGACGAGAGCGAGCGCTAGCGATCTAGAAGAACTCCGTCGAACCTCCGTCTGCGACCTTGCGACGAAACCCTTGATGACTAGGCGCACGCACATTATTGGCATGTAAAAGGAGTTCGGCCGCCTGGCCTACGAGGACGTGGCGTACTTCAACTTCGAGAACAACAAGGCGCTGTCAGGGCGTTTCCAGCAGAACCTTGACCCGCGAAGACTCATCATGGAACTGGGCGTGATCAATGGGAAGGCGATCCAGCCCGGCAAGACGCTCATCCTTCTAGATGAGATCCAGTTTTGCGGCGAAGCCATTACCTCGCTTAAGTACTTCCACGAGTCCGCGCCGGAGTACCACATCGTCTGCGCCGGGTCCTTGCTTGGAATAGCGTTGGCGCGCCCCGCCTCCTACCCTGTCGGCAAAGTGGATGTTATGGCGCTGCGGCCCATGAGCTTCTATGAGTTCCTGTTGGCGAACGGGGAGGACGTGCTGCTACAGCACATAGCTGACGAAGTGGTGCGGCCCGAGCCCATAGCCGAGGTGTTCGCGGACAGACTGCGTAACCACCTGAAGACCTACTACATCATCGGCGGCATGCCGGAGGCGGTATCGGTGTGGCTGGAGACAAAGGATGTGGGAGAGCTGGAGTCTGTCCAGCAGGGCATCCTGGCCCTGTATGAGTTGGACTTTGCCAAGTATGCCCCTACCCCCGACATCCCGAAGCTGAGCATGATATGGAACTCCATTCCCAACCAATTGGCCAAAGAGAACGGGAAATTCGTCTATGGCCTGCTTCGGGGAGGCGCAGGTGCGCGGGCCTTTGAGAATGCCATGACGTGGCTGCAAAGTGCCGGAATGGTGCACAAGGTGCACAGGATTGAGAAACCTTCGATGCCGCTGAAAGCATATGTGAAGGATACGCATTTCAAGCTGTATTCCCCTGACGTGGGCATCCTGCGCAGGATGGCAGGCCTCAGCGCAAGGTCGATCATGGAGGAAGACCCGCTGTACCAGGAGTTCAAGGGCGTCATGGCAGAGAACTTCTGTCTGCAGGAGTTGGTTGACCTGCTCGATGAGGTTCCTTTCTACTGGGCTAGCGGCAACTTGGCCGAGGTCGGCTTCGTAGCGCTCTTCACCGACAAGATAGTGCCGATCGAGGTGAAAGCGGCTACCAATGTGAAGGCCAGGAGCCTTGCCGTGTATAGGAAGAATACCAGCCACCCGTATCCGTGAAGGCATCTCAGCTCAGTCTAGACTACGCAGACGGGCTCCTGAGTTGCCCGCTTTACCTGCTGTGGAAACTGCCCGCGTTCATACAGGCAGCGACAGAGGTGCAGACATAGCACTCGCCTTACGTGGCGATGGAATGTACATCCCAGGTCACGTTTCCGGCTCACCGTGCTCAGCTAATGCGGCGAACGCCCTCCGCACCAGGAACGTCACCCACTCCGACGGCCGCTTCTTCTGCCCGAATTCCCAGTCCCCCCACGCCTGCCAGACCGACTCGGGCGTGAACCGCCCCTCCGCGTCGGCCTTACCGGCGACGATGGCTGCCATCTCCAACAGGCGGGGGTCGTGGCGTACCCAGGGGAAACGCGACAGCACGTCGAGCACGTGCAGGATATCGTACCAGACCAGCGGCGCCTTCAGCTTGCAGAAGTCCGTGCCCATGTAGAACATGTACGGATGCCGGTCACGGCGGACCTCCCACAGCCGGAGCTGGGCTTCGACTCCGACCTTAACAGCAACGCTGTCGCGCCACTCCGGCATCATGGAAAGCGCCTTGAGCATGGCCAGGTTGGCGAAGGGACAGGGGTCCTCCTTGCGGCCGGGTCCCCGGAACTTGCCCAGATCGCCTGAGCAAGGCCAGCCGCTATCTCTCACGAGACTCGCGAGGTGTGCCGCCGCGGCTCTGACCTTCGAGTCCCCGGCAAGCCCAAACCGCGCGAGGGCGTAGACCAGGAGCGGAGCGTCACAAAGCGCCCAGGCCCACTGGTCCTCGCCGGTGCCACCGTAGTGTTTCGGGATGTTCATCAGCACCTGGAATGGACCCTGAGGAGACTGGTGCTCCATGACGCGCTCGATTACGACGTCCATGCCGGGATCTCCAGCGCGCAGGCCGAGATCGGCGAGGAAGGTCAGCTTGTGAATGGGGTGGCCTGCCGACTTGTGACTGCTCAGGATGTGCCCCGGCCAAGCCGCGAGCTCGCGGACGAGCGCCTCCACCTTCTGGTGGGCGAGCATCTCCGTGCGTGCGGCAGCCACCTCCGGCTCGTCCTCGCTCTGCCCCAACAAGTCCAGGTACGTGCGGTATCTGACCCAGGGGTCTCCCTCAAGCAACCATGCGACCGTGTTGTCCAATCGCGCGCCCCCATCCTCCGCAGGCAGTCATGGACGTGCGTTCGTGGCCTAGATCCTGGACTCCTCTCGGAGCATTCCACAGCGCCTGTCGTGACCAACGCTGACCCCCAATCCATATGCTGTCAGACAGGATTGATCGCCATGAACTACCACCTGAAGCCATCGACTCATTGAATTCCCAGTATATGGCCCAAAAGCAATTCATCGCCTTGTTCTCTGCTTCTTCGATTCCTAGCAGGAATCCACCCCCGAGCGTCGAAGTGGTCTGACAAACGGCCCGACGGCAATGATTTCCCCAGCCAAAGGGCGTAGGAGGCCAGGCAGGTGTCAGACAGGTTTCGCCGACTGCCCCTTGCACCTTGATGGTTGGACCGGAGCCACGCCAGGACCCGAGGACAAACCGAAGAGGTGTTGACTATGGAGATCTACGCGAACGTGTTGGAGGCAATAGGCAATACGCCTATCATCCGGCTGAACCGGATCACGGAGGGGCTTGAGTCGGAGGTAGTAGTCAAGTTTGAGGCCGTCAACATAGGAGGAAGCATCAAGAGCCGTACTGCGCTGGGCATGATCGAACTGGCTGAACGTCAGGGCAGGCTCAAACCCGATTCCATCATCGTCGAGGCCACGACCGGGAACCAGGGGATCGGCGTCGCAATGGTTGCCGCGGTCAAAGGCTACAAGGCTATCATCATCATGCCGGAGCATATGGGCAAGGAACGCAGGAAGATCGTCAAGGCTTACGGCGCCGAGGTCATCCTGACCCCTACCCTCGAAGACATGGAGAAGACGGTATGGGAGACCAGGAAGAAGGCCTTCGAGCTCGAGGCAAAGGACCCGCGATACGTGTACCTCAAGCAATTCGATAACCCAGGGAACCCTGATGTCCACAGAAGGACCACAGCAGCGGAGATCCTGAGACAGACTGACGGCAGACTCGATGCTTTTGTTTCCACCATCGGGACTGCGGGGACTTTGAGCGCGGTCGCGGAGGTCCTCAAGCTGGCCGTCCCGTCCATCAAAGTCTTCGGGGTCGAGCCGGAAGAGGCTTCCCTGGAAGGCAAGGGCAAGAAAGGCCTGCACAAGCAGCAGGGCATTGGTGACGCGCAGCTGACCAAGATCCTCAACAGGTCCGTTGTCGATAGTTGGGTCAGCGTGACAGACGACGAGGCATATGCGATGGCCAGGCGGTTGGCGAGAGAAGAGGGCATTTTCGCCGGGATTTCCAGCGGGACAGCGGTTCATGCCGCGGTTGAGGTCGCAAAGAAGATGCCCAAGGGATCCCGCATCCTCACGATCCTGCCAGACACAGGTGAACGCTACCTGGAGGACGATCTCTGGGCAGCGCTTTGAAGAGAGGCCCGGGGGATCCTTGCGATAGGGACTGTCCCCCTCCCATCAGTCCGGTAGCGGTGGATCCCCCTGGACCCCGGGTCAGGGATTGATGTTTCCCGGAATTCCTGTGAGGGAGAGGAGCATCGTGGCAAGAGTCACGGGGCTGAGGTGCATGAACTGCGGTGAAGAGTACCCCGAATTCGATGATGTTTGAAGGGTGCCCGCGCTGCAGGGAAGCAGAGTTTGCATCCAATCTCGACGTCAAACACGACTTCGAGGATCTCCGAGGCCTGACGCGTGACGCGCTGTCGTCCTGGAAAGGCGAAGGCATCTGGAGGTTCTCGCCGCTCCTACCCGTTGCCGAAGAGGAACACCGGACAGGACTGGAGTGCTACAAGGTGCCTTCCATCGCGCCCGGAGATGAGACCGTCCTCGAACCCGGGATGGTCATCAACATCGAGACCCCGTACTACGAACTGGGGTTTGTGGGACTTCAGGTCGAGGACACCGTGGGATAGATCCCTCAGGGTGGTCTAACCCGTTATGTTAGGCAGATTCTTCCCGGCGGCCGAGATGCGAGTCGAGCAGTTATACAGAGGAGGGACCGGAAGTGAAGCAAGTTCGGGTAGTCGTCGTAGTTGGCCTGATCCTGATGGTTGCGCTCTCCGCTTGTTCACGCGGGTCGACGAAGACTCTCAAGATCGCGTACGTGGGTCCCCTTTCCGGCGCCGTTGCGGGTATTGGTCAGAGAAGCCTGCGCGGCATCAGACTGGCGGCTGATGAGATCAACGCTGCCGGCGGCATCAACGGTAGGCTGATCGAGATCGTCCCCTACGACGATAGAGCCGATCCGAAGGAAGCCGCCAGCGTCGCCAACCTGCTGGCCTCCAACGCTGAGATCCTGGCGGTCATTGGCCACAACAACAGTTCGTGCACTCTCGCGGCAGCTCCCATCTACAACGCGGCCAAGTTGCCCGATATCTCGTCCGACTCGAGCTCACCGAAGATAACTGATGCTGGTCCGTACATATTCCGCGTGCGGAACAGCGATACGTACACCGTCGCCTACAACGTGGAGAAGATGTGGGAGGCCGGCTACCGCAAGATCGGGATCCTGTATGAGAACAACGACTTCGGCCGAGGCGGGTTCGAGGTAGGTACCGCCACTCTCAAGTCGCTTGGTTCCGCCCCCGCAGCCGCCGAAGCTTTCCTGCTCGGCGAGACCAAGGACTTCAGCACGGCGATCACGAACTCCAAGAAGGCAGGGGTTGAGGCAATCCTCCTCTATGGCAACCAAACGGAGATAGCCCTGTTCGTCAAGCAAGCGCACCTTATGGACTACAAGCCGTCGGTATGGGGAGCTACCGGAGGCTTCAACCCGGAGATAGTCCTGCTCGCCGGACCCGATGCCGAGGGGATCATCGCCTCGACTGTTTTCTACCCGGAAGACCCGCGTCCCGAGGTTCAGAACTACGTCAAGAAGTTCCTCGCGAAGTACAAGAGCGAGGGCATTACTGAGGTGGATACTTTCGGCCCCACCGCGTACGACGCCCTCAGGATCCATGCCGAAGCCATCAAGAAGAACGGAGCCACGAGGGAAGGCATCAACAAGTACCTTACTACCCTCAAGGACTTCCCGGGCGTGATCGGCACCATCACCTTCGACCAGAACGGTGACGTGCAGATCCCCCTGAAGCTGTTGATCATCAAGGGTGGCCAGTTCGTACCGTGGGATGTGACCAAGAAGTAACGGACTGGCGGGGCGGGTGACTGCGGCTGTAAGCAACGGTCGCAGTCACCCCGCCTATCTCATCGGGGGTGCCGGAATTGTCCACTGTATTGCAGCACACCATTAACGGTCTTACGCTCGGCACCATCTATGCCTTGATGGCCCTTGGCTACAGCATGGTGTACGGTGTCCTGTACTTCATAAACTTTGCTCACGGCGACGTGGCGATGGTTGGGGCATATCTCTGGGTTGTCGTGCTCATGGGAAAGATGGGACTTCCCAGCGGTCTGGCGATCCTGCTGTCCCTGATCCTGACGGCCTTCATCGGTATCATGATTGACAGGATCGTGTACGTTCCGCTGAGGCGGGCCCCGCGGCTCGCGATGATTATCAGCTCTCTTGGCGTGTCCATGATACTCTCGACCGGTGCCGAGGTGGTCTTTGGCGTCTTCCAGCAGCCCGTCCCCGCGATTATCCCCAACAAGATTTTCAGGTTTGGCGGAGCAGTCATGAACTTGCATCACTTGATAATCCTGCTGGTTTCACTGGTACTGATGGTTGGGCTGCAGTTGCTGGTGTACAGGACGAAGATGGGGGTCGCTCTTAGGGCGGTGTCCTTTAGCCGGGAGACTGCCGGGGTGATGGGCATCGACACCGACAAGGTGACCTCCTTCGCCTTCGGGCTTGGGTCGCTCCTCGGCGCGGTAGCTGCGATAATGGTCGGTATTTACTACGGAAGCATCTACCCTACGATGGGAGCGACGATCGGAATCAAGGCTTTCACTGCTGCCGTTGTGGGCGGCATCGGCAATATCCCTGGCGCGATGCTCGGCGGCCTGCTCCTCGGCGTACTTGAAAGCCTGGCCGGCGCCTACATCTCGTCGGGATACCGGAACGCGATAGCCTTCAGCGCGCTGGTCATAGTCCTCCTATTTAGACCGTTTGGTCTCCTTGGGAGCACTGGAAGAGGGGTCGATAGGGCATGACGTCCAAGCGTTGGCAGGCGACCGCGCTGGCTGCCGCTGGTCTGCTGGGCGTGCCGCTTGTGGTCGGGAACCCCTATATCCTGCACGTCGGGATCTTTCTCTTGATGTATGTTGCCCTTTCCTCAAGCCTCAACATAGTGCTTGGCCTGGCTGGCCAGCCGAGCCTGGCCCACGCCACCTTCCTGGGCGTCGGCGCGTATGCCGCAGCTTTGGCAGCATTGAGGCTGCACTGGCCGTACTGGGTGAACCTCGGTTTTGGGGGCGTTACGGCCGCCCTCTTAGGACTCATTGTCGGCCTTCCTAGCGTCAGAGTAAGAGGACACCACCTGGCAATCGTCACAATCGGCTTCGCGCAGATAGTGCGGCTGATCGAGATCAACTGGGACAGGCTGACATCTGGCCCCATGGGGCTCCCTGGAATACCGACAGCCACAATCGCATCCCGGCCGTTCGGTCGCATTGGCTTCTACTACTTGTTCCTTCTTATTGCCGGCGCCACCCTATTCGTCGTGAACCGGATATCCAGATCAAGGATCGGACGGGCGCTCGCAGCGGTTCGCGACGATGAGATGGCCGCAGAGGCTCTGGGCGTAGACACCCGGTACTACAAGGTCTACGCTTTCGTGATCTCGACATTCTGGGCCGGGGTCTGCGGTGCGGCATATGCGCATTACATGACCTTCGTAAGTCCAGACTCGTTCACCCAGGCAGATTCCACCACCATTCTGTGCATGGTCATCCTCGGGGGCTCCGGGACATTGTTTGGTCCCGTCATCGGGGCATCCGTCCTTGCGCTGGCTCCCGAGCTTTTGAGGTTCGCCTCCGGGTACCGGTACATGCTGGTCGGCCTGGTGATGGTTGTGGCAGTAATAGCCAGGCAGAGTGGATTCGACCGACTGTGGAAACGCACCGCAGCAATGCTCGGACGTCTCTTGCCTTTCGGGCTAAGAGGGAGGCTGCATCGCAATGGCTGACGCCGTTCTCAGGGCGGAAGGCATCTCTGTCAGGTTCGGCGGAGTGGTGGCGCTCGATAAAGTATCCATTTCCATCAAGCGACAGACTATCCATGGCCTGATCGGCCCAAATGGGGCCGGCAAGACGACCTTGTTCAACGTGGCAAGCGGTTTCATCAGGCCGGATGCGGGTGACGTGTTCCTCGGCGATGACCGGATAACCGCTAGGGCCCCTCATCAGCGCTGCGACCTCGGGATTGGAAGGACGTTCCAGAATATCAGACTGTTCGCATCGCTTTCCGTCATCGACAACATCCTCGTCGGCATGCACTGCAGGGGGAGAGCAGGGACGCTGGATGTGCTAGTCGGGACTCGCCGCAGCAGAGAGGAGTCTACTCTGGCCAGGGCGGAATGCCGGCGGCTTCTTGAGCTCACCGGCCTTCACGGCCTCGAGGATGTGAGGGCTTCGAGCCTGCCATACGGTTCGCAGCGACGGGTCGAGATCGCGCGCGCTCTAGCCACGAAGCCTAGAGTGCTCTTGCTGGACGAGCCTTCAGCAGGGATGAACCTACAGGAGAAGAACATCCTCCGCGATTTCATACGCAGGCTCACTCAGGATTTCGATCTTACTGCCCTCGTCATCGAGCACAACATGAAGCTGGTGATGAGCCTCTGCGACCCCATTATGGTGCTCGATCACGGTCAGATGATATGCGAGGGTTCGCCCGATGACGTACAGGCGGATCCGCGTGTCATCGAGGCTTACCTGGGGAAGGAGTCTGAGAAGGTTGGCAGCCGTGCTTGAGATCCGTGACCTCAGCGTCTTCTACGGGAACATCCAGGCATTGAGGGGGATCAATATCGACGTCGGCCAAGGAGAGATCGTTGCCCTGATAGGGAACAACGGCGCGGGCAAGTCTACAACGCTCCGAGCGATATCCGGGATGGTCAAAGCTGCCTCCGGGACAATCACTTTTAACGGTGCGAGAATCGATCGACTTCCCTCGCACCTTGTCACTAAAGCAGGGATCAGTCATGTCTTGGAAGGGAGGCAGGTCTTCGCCAATCTCACCGTTAGAGAGAACCTACTGATCGGCGCATATCTGAACCCCGATAGGTCGGCGGTGCAGGCGAGCTGCCAGAGGATGTTCCAGTTGTTCCCGGCGCTGCGCGATCGCCAAGGGCAGTACGCGGGCACTCTGAGTGGTGGAGAGCAACAGATGCTGGCAACGGCCAGGGGCCTCATGAGCGCGCCACAGATGCTTCTCCTGGACGAGCCATCGCTTGGCTTGTCACCCGTGCTCGTGGAACAGGTGGCTTCGATAATCGACACCATCGGGCGCGACGGAATCCCCATTCTGCTGGTGGAACAGAACGCCCGACTTGCCCTTGGCTTGGCCAACAGAGGTTACGTGCTGGAATCAGGTGAGATAACCCTGGAAGGCGATTCAGCCTCTCTTAGGGACAACGAAATGGTCAAGAAGGCCTACTTGGGAATCTGACCGGAGAATAGTTTTGTTGTTCAAAGTGGCTCCGTGGTCTGGAAACAATGTACAAGGAGGTTCGCAGGTGTACAATTTCCTAAATTCAAGATGCCAAAAGGAATTCCAGGAAAAGTTGCAGGCGAAGATGGAGGAGAGGAAGATTGACGCGCTGCTCCTCACATCCCCAGAGAACCTGTTCTATGGCACCGGCTACATTTCTACCATGTACAGATCACGGAAAGTCGGCTCGGACATCGCGATTGTTCCCGCCAGCGGAAAGGTTTCTCTCATCACCTCCCAGATTACCCAGGACGGAGCGGAGCTCCAGACCAAGGGTGATGTGGATGTCATCGGCTATCCCGTATGGATCTTCATCGAAGACTACTACGATCCCAACGAGAAGGAAAAGTCTGTCCAGCCGGATCTGTTCCGCACCATCGGAATGGCCTGCGAGATCATCAAGTCCAAGAAGGAAGACGCCGTGGTGGGAATCGAAGCCGATACAATGCCGTATGACAAGTACATGTTCCTTGTCGAAACCTTCGGTGCCGGCAAGCTTGTGGACATCGGCAAATTCATGATCGAGGTTCGCACCATCAAGTCTCCCTGGGAAATCGACGTTCTGCGTTACAGCGCCCAGATCGCCGAGAAGATGATGAAAATCACTATGTTGTACACCGAGCCCGGCATGACCGAAGCCGATCTATTCAAGATCTGGTGGCAGACAGCCTATGAGCTCACCGGTGGCCATGAGCTTGTCAGTGTTCACCAGGACCACATCCCCGGTCCCGACTTCTGGGGCACCGCGATGCCTAGAGAGCGTCCCCTGGAGAAGGGCGACATTGTTCGTCTGGACGGCGGTGTGAGCATCTACGGGTACAACTCCGACCTGGGCCGCGTCTATGCCGTGAGCAACTATGTCTCCCCTGACAAACAGGCCATCTTTGACACTCTGCTGGCCGCCCGCGACGCCGGCATCAGGCAGTTTATGCCGGGCAACAAGTTCTCCGATGTTTTCCATGCGACAATGAAGGTCTGCCACGAGGGCGCACTGCCTCACTTTGTGCGCGGCCATGTGGGCCACACCGTCGGCCTTGGGCCAGGCGAGGAATATCCGATGCTCAACCCCACCAACAACATGGCATTCGAGCCCGGCATGGTACTGTGTTTCGAGATCCCTTACGCTGGCTCCAAGTCTGGTTCCCACAACTTGGAGGATACTCTGGTCATCACCGAGGAAGGCCACGAGCTGTTTACCAACACCAACAGGTCGCTTTTCATCAAATAAGTTACATCATTCCCGACGGTATTCTCTCAGCGGTCTCTAATACAACTATGAAGGCTGCAAAATCTCCGCTGGAAGGAAATCGCGGTTGTCTTCCTAAAGTCGATGAACGGTCTCAGCCCGGGTTGTTACTTTGCATCTTGCTGCTATGCCGCGACAGGAGAATGCTGGAAAACGTACCCGGAGATGCATGAAGTAAGGGAACGTCACTGGGCGTCGTGCCACAAGGTATGAGGGAAGGAGTCTACAACAATGGATATTCGAGAGATGCTGTCCGAAGTGCCGACGACTGGAGGGGATCCTATGGATCTGTCGCGTTTTCCGAGACTCAACCTGTTCCCTCGGCCAACACCGCTCCAGGAACTTCCCTGGCTCAGGAAGGCCTTGGGCTGCAAGCCAAGGGTCTTCGCCAAGCGCGATGACCTGACTCAAGTGGGTCTCGGGGGGAACAAGAACCGCAAGCTCGACTTTGTCATGGCGGAGGCCATGGCACAGGGTGCCGATACTGTCATCACTTGGGCGGGGGTTCAGTCGAACCACTGTCGCCAGACATTGGCAGTTGCGCGACATCTGGGCCTGGAATGTCACCTCGTGCTGACCGGCACGGAGCCGGCAGTCCGTCAAGGGAATCTCCTCGTTTTCACGATCCTCGGCGCTCACCTGCACTTCGTTGGCGGTGATGGGGATGGAGAGCGAGAGGCTTTTTGGGTGGCTGAAGACGTCCGGAGAGGCGGTCACACTCCCTATATCGTACCTATAGCGGCATCAACCCCGCTCGGGGCTTTGGGATATGTGGAGAGCACGCTCGAGGCAGCCGAGCAATCCAAGGACCTGGGGGCTTCGTTCGGGCACGCTTTCCTTGCCACAGGCTCTGGTGGAACGCAGGCCGGCGTCGAGGTCGGGGCGCGCGAGGCGCTGCCTGACATGAGGGTGCATGGGATCTCTGTCGGCAGGCCCGCGGGGTCGCGGAGAGAATCCGTGGCCAATCTAGTCAATAAGACCTACGCCATGCTCGGCATCGACAAGTCTGTCTCCAGCGACGACATCATCGTCCATGACCAGTACCATGGCGGAAAGTACGGCGTCCCGACCGAAGCCGGTAACGAGGCTATCCGGCTAGTGGGGCGCACAGAAGGTCTGCTGCTTGATCCGGTCTACACCGGGAAAGCCATGTCAGGCATGATCGACATGCTCAGATCTGGGGTGCTCGATGATTCCGAGGCAGTGCTGTTCTTCCATACCGGAGGGTTCCCTGCATTGTTCGCGTTCGCTGAGGATTTCCAGCAGTGAGCACCGCACAGGCCTCAGCCAATTGCTTCTCTCCGAAGTGGAAGAAGTAGGAAGGTAGGTGTGTTCGCCTCATGCTGGACCTAATCATCAAAGGTGCTGTGATAGTCGACGGTACGAAGTCGGACGACCAGATAAGAGAGGTAGCCAGGACCGGGGGCTACATAGGTCTGCTTATCGTGCCCGGTTTCCTCCAGGAGCAAAAGGAAGGGACGCTGCAGGTATTCATAAGACACCTTGAGCACCTCTTAGAAGTGGCGGGTCCAGATGCGGTCGGGATAGGCACGGACTACGGCACCTGTTTTGACTGGCCTTCCGTAGAGAGACCTACTGCGGAGAGAGCTTCCTTGGTGGCGGATGAGTCGCCCCGCCCGCTTGCGCAGAGAATGTCTCAGTATCAGACATATCTCACTGAGACGATGGACTGGGTCGGGTTTGGCCCAGATCACCGATAGGCGGGGGTTACCACATAGCGGGCTATGAACGCTGGACAGATTGGTCCAACCTGCTCCGTGCCATGAGGGACTGCGGATTCTCGGGAGACGAGCTCCGGAAAATCGCGGGCCTCAGATTCCTGCGAGTGTTCGGCACCGTTGTGGGCTAAGCCGCTCCCCTTTTATCCTGGAGAAGGTCGAGACCAGGGTTGGGGATCTCCGAGGTCTGACGCATGATGAACTATCGTCCTGGAAAGGCGAAGGCATCTGGAGACTCTTGCCTCTCCTGCCCGTCGCGAAAGAGGAACACCGGATCAGCCTGGGTGAAGGAAATGCTCCCTTGCTTGAGTGCCAGGGCATATCAAGACTGTGCGATGCGAGGATTCTGGCAAAGGACGAAGCCCGCAACCCCATGTGGTCCTACAAGGATAGGACTGGCCTGCGTCGCAACGGGCATGGCGCTCTAGTGGGGACGACGATGACTTCGACGGGAAACCACGGTGCGGCAACGGCCGCATATGCCGCACGTGCGCGCCTTGACTGCGTCATCTTCGCTCTGCCTACCGTCCCTGTCGGGTTCGGCGGTGGCTGCTGCCGTGAGATTGGCCAGGTCAGGGAAGATAGTCAGCGGCGATTCGGTTGTCTGTATCCTGACGTCCTCGGGGCTCAAAGATCCGGGTGCAACGGCCAGCGTCCAGCCAAGACCTCCTGAGATTGAGCCGAACGCCGATGCCATGCTCCGCGCCTTGAAGGAGACGTTCGGCTTTGACCCTTCAGCCTGAGATTCGAGGTGGAGATGATGTTGCTAAACAAAGCAAGAGCCGTTGACGTAATGCAGCAGGCCGGGGTGGACGGAATCATCGCGACCTCGCTTGAGAACGTCGCTTATGTCTCGGGCTACCTGAGCTTCAGTCAACGCCTGACCAAAGCGACCCAGGTCTATGCCGTTCTCTCCGCGGACAGGCCTGATGAGGCAGTGCTAGTCGCCCCGATCGGGGACTTGGACGGGGTTGCGCAGCGCGCTGTACGAGTGCAAGTGCAATCCTACGGCGCGTTCCCGGTGTTCAGTAGCCCCGCAATCAACTCGGAGCCCGACCAACTCGCGTTCCTGGGCCTGATGCAGGCTGCAGTGTCAAAGGGACCTGGGGATGCGCTGGCGGCCGCCCTGTCGGCGCTAGGGCTCAAAGGGAAGAGGCTGGCTCTTGACACTACCGGCCTGACTCCCCCAGTTGCGCAGGAGTTGTACAGGTTGCTGGGTCCTGATAGCACGGTCGAGGGCTGGGATCTATTGAGACGGATCCGCATGGTCAAGACACCCGAGGAGGTCGCCAGGTTGAGGCAGGCGTCCTCCATAACGGAGGCTGCCATCGATGACGTTCTGAAGTCAGCCCACGAGGGGATGACGGAGCACGAGATGGCCTACGTGTTCAACAATGCGGTCTTGCGCCGCGACGCAATGCCGCTTCTGACGTGCATCGGCGTGGGTCCCAGGAGCGCGCTTCCCAACGTCGTTCCGTCCCAGCGCCGCCTCAAAAAGGGCGACATCATACGGTTTGACGTGGGTTGCGTCTACGAGTGGTATTGCTCTGACCTGGCCAGGATCGCGAGCTTCGGAGACCCGCCTGCGAAGGCTGCTGCCTACTACCGTGCAGTCCTCAGCGGGGAGCAGGAAGCGATCGGCGCCGTGAAACCCGGCGCCAGGACGAGGGACATCTTCCAGATAGCCCTGGACGCCACCAGGGCGAACGGCATTTCACACTACGAACGGCACCACTGCGGCCATGGGATAGGACTGGAGTGCTACGACATGCCTTCCATCGCGCCCGGGGATGAGACTGTCCTCGGACCCGGGATGGTCATCAACATCGAGACCCCGTATTACGAACTGGGGTTTGCGGGACTTCAGGTCGAGGATACCGTCGTCGTCACCAACGATGGGGCGGAGTCCCTGAGCGTCAGCGATCGATCCCTCAGGGTGGTCTGACCCGTTGTGTCAGGCAGGTTGTTCCCGGCGCTACGCGATCGCCGTCGGGCGCGAGGGAATCCCCACTCTGCTGGTGGAACAGAACGCGCGACTTGCTGCCCTTAGCCTGGCCAGCAGAGGCTACGTGCAGGAATCGGGAGAGATAGCCCTGGAAGGGGATTCAGTCTCTCTTAGGGACAACGAAATGGTGAAGAAAGCCTACTTGGGAGTCTGACCGGAGAATAGGAGGCCCAACAACAATGATAGGGTGAAGAGGAAAACTGGGGTTCATTATCCCGTCAATCAACACCGTGGTTGAGTCCGAGATGCCCATGATGGTGCCCCGAGGTGTGTCCATACACTACGCCAGAGCGAGATCCGTCAATGACACCGCGGAGGAGCTCATCAGGATGGCAGAGGAAGCTCCCCAGGCCGCGCAGGAGCTGGCCGATGCCGAAGTCGAGGCCATCGCATTCACGTGCACGGGCGCCAGCCTGCTCAAAGGACCAGGGTACGACAAGCACATCCAGGGCCTCATCGAAGGAGCTGTCCATATCCCCGCGATCACCACGTCCACAGCGGTGGCCGATGCCCTTAAAGCGCAGCTCATGGCCAGGATCTGCATCGCATCCCCCTACGAGGATTGGCTCAACGAGAAGGAGAATGTGTTCCTTGAACCCCACGGTGTCACCGTCCTCGCCATGAAGGGGCTGGGCATCACCGACATCCACATCGCGGACGTCTCGCCGGAGCGCGTCTATGATCTAGCGAGGGAGGTTCTCGTATCCGACGCGGATGGCGTGTTCATCAGCTGCACCGATTTCCGCACCGCCGAGATCCTGCAATGCCTGGAGGATGACATCCATAGGCCAGTCGTCTCGAGCAACCAAGCTACATTGTGGGCAATGCTACGGCAGATCGGGGTCAGGCCGCCGATTACCGGGTTTGGCTCACTTCTGAGGAACCTCTGAGTTGCCTGGTCATGTCTGAATTCGGGATGCGCGTGGCTTCGCGCACCCCATGTACTTGCTCCAGCTCCCTCCACGGTGCAGTCATGTTACCACTTGTTGTACAATTCGCTTGTCTGCTCGAACTCATTCGGGATGGGGGTTCGGAAGGTTTGGCTAGGCCTGAAGTATCGACGCATCAGCTCCCCGCCTCTGACTCGGCATCTGCCGCACGGCTCGCGTCTCAGGGATCCGTTCAGTCTCGACGGCTCTCTTATCAGGTGGCGGAGCAGATCCGGCGGCGCATATCAAGCGGCGAGTACCGCCATGGAAGTCGGCTCCCGAGCGAGGTCAGTCTCTCGGCATCGTTCGGGGTAAGCCGGGCGACACTGCGAGAAGCGCTCAGGATCCTCGAGGACGAGGGCGCGACCATGAGCCGGAGGGGCGCAGGCTCCTTTGTCAGGCCCGAGTCCTCACTGATTGTGGAAGGCTTGGAGAAACTGGGCAGCTGGACTAAGTCAATCAGGAAGGCAGGTTTCCTGGCGGAGGACCGGGTGCTCTCAGTCAAAGCCATCGAATTGGTCGGCAGTGCAGCCCAGTCTCTGGATCTTGAGAACGGCTCGTCCGGCTACATGATCGAGAGCATCCGATTGGCAAACAAGCAACCGGTCATATACTCCTGCAGTGTCTTGAAGGGATCCATTTTCGCGGACGCAGATACCCTCATGAAGAGAAACCAGTACGATTCGCTCCTCGATTTTCTCAGGGATACCACTGGCATCAAGATAGCTTATTGCGTCGAGAATCTGCGAGTGATGGTTGCAGCTCCTCCGATCACCCATCTCCTCTCTGTTGAGAGTGGTTCTCCGCTTCTGCTCATGGAGGGTGTGGCTTACTGCGACGGGGACCGGCCCGTCTACGTTGAATCATCGTTCTTCCGCTGCGACATATATGACTTCATTTTGGTCCGACGTCCGTAGGAGGAGTGACCATGGAAGAATGAGAAAATCCGGCCCTAACTACGTAGGGCTGACCATTGTCCTGGTAATCCTCTTCGTCTGTCCTCTTGCGTTCTATGCACTTCGAACCGGCGATTGGGCGAGTGCTGCGGCCCTACTCGTCGGGTTTGCTATCTCGGTGGTCTACATGATCCGGCGCCACGGTGATCGTGCGTCCTGACCGGAGTTCCCCAAGACGCCCGGCTTACTCCTCGACCTCAACTATCATCTCAATCTCGACAGGAATGCCTCTAGGCAGGGAGCCCATTCCTATCGCCGATCTGGCGTGTTTTCCTTTCTCGCCGAACACGGCCACTAGAAGATCCGAGGCGCCGTTCATCACTTCAGGGTGATTGCCGAAATCCTCCGTGGCGTTGACCAGGCCCAGGAGTTTCACTATGCCCTTGACCTTGTCCAGGTCTCCCACTGCCTGCTTGAGACTGGATAGAAGGTAGAGCGCAGACGAACGCGCCGCCTCATACGCCCGCTGTTGTGTCATGTCTCGACCAACTTTGCCGACGTACCTCATCTCTTTTCCGTTCGGACCGTGACCGGATAGGTAGATGAGGTTACCCACGCGTCGCCACAGCACGTAGTTGCCCCCAGGGGCCTTGTCGGTCGGCAGCTCATGCCCCAGTTCCCTTATATGCTCTTCAACCAGCAAGCGAATAGCCTCCTTCCTGAATCTCTATAACCTGTTCTCGCTGACCTGGCGCTTCTCCTCTGGCCTGACTTCGGGCTACAAACGACCACGGAAAGTGGATAGTTTAGGTCGGTTGAGCAGCACTGATCACCGTGGCTCGGTGGCCTGGCCGAGCCAGTCGAGTCAACAACGACGTCACCCAAAGGGGCGACGATGGCGAAGAGATGGTGTTGTTCAGGCCCGTCCCCGCTCACTTCTGAGTACATGGGCCTTCCTTCACGAGCGGTTCAACGCCGCATGGGGCACGCCCGGGACGGAACCGCTCCTTTCTCATAGCCTCGTACGTCCTGGATTTCCCCTGTGTTCATCCCTTCCAGGACGGCAAAAAGCCAGTCGGTGGCGAAGGCGATCCGGAACCTTCCCGATGAGTTCGGATACTCCGAACTGTGCGTGCATTCGACCGGGTAGGAACGCCACCTGGAGGAAAACGTGATCATCTTCCGCTGAAAACGTGATCAACGGGGGCACCTTGATCATGTTCTTGGGTTGCAGGGCTCACGCCAGTGCGGCCAACGATCTCCTCACCAGGAACGTCACCCACTGCGACGGCCGCTTCTTCTGTCTGAACTCCCAGTCCCCCCACGTCTGCCAGACGGACTCAGGCGCGAACCGCCCCTCCGCGTCGGCTTTGCCAGCGACGATGGCCGCCATCTCGGACTTCCCATAGCCGGACCGCCTCTTGCTCCGGGCATTGTGGTAGGGGATGTTCGGCCTGATGCTCCTCTTGGCTCTGCAACTGGTACCGTGACGAGCGCCGGGATTCGCGGTGTGGGAGGGCCCGGCCTCCGCCCAGGGCACGACCCCAGCGAAGCCCGCGAGGCCATCGACCTCCTCATCCACAAGGTCCTGTCCCCGTCCCTCAGGCTGTTAGCCTGGCTCGACGAGCAGGTCGAGCGTTTAGAGGGCGTCTCCAGGCGCGTCCTCACCGACGAGCAGGAGCGCATCCTCGACGAGACCGAACTGGACAAGCGCAAGGTGTTCTTCGGTGCCGCAGGAACGGGGAAGACCTTCCTCGCGATGGAGAAGGCCAGGAGGCTGGCGAAGACGGGCAGGCGGGTGTTCCTGACCTGCTTCAACAAGAACCTCGCCGCGTACATGCGGCGCCAGATCCCGTCCGAGGTGACCTGCCAGAGCTTCCACGACTACCTGCTCGAGCATTTGGCGAAGCACGGCGATCCGCTCCAGGTTCCTCAGCCCGGCCCCGATCAGTCCAAGTTCTTCGACGAGACGCTCCCCACGAAGGGCTTCGACTGGTTCAGCGCCGCATCCTACGAGGACAAGTTCGACTCGGTCATCCTCGACGAAG
>Ga0315295_10000477_pt1 | contig 34869 bp, 34 predicted proteins | sample YL17G14_0_MG_FD_204453 | JGI IMG/M metagenome (GOLD analysis project Ga0315295, IMG submission 204453) | Sediment microbial communities from Yellowstone Lake, YNP, Wyoming, USA - YL17G14_0 | ecosystem: Environmental > Aquatic > Freshwater > Lake > Sediment | place: USA: Wyoming | collected...
CAGGAAATGGAACAGCGGCTTCTTTTCTATCGGGTCTATGTGCACGCCCGAAGCTCGGCCATAGATGAGCGAATACAGCTTTCCCCCTTGATTCTGGCGCACGCCGCAGATGCCATACTTGCCCTCATTCAGCCTGCAATGGTGCGGACAGAGGTAGCAGGCGGTCTTGTCGCCCTCTTTCTTCCAGAATTTGGCCTCGTGCTTGCCCTTTTCAACGGAAATGCTCATAACCCCTCTTATCCAGCGGAGCGCTCTTGCCTCCCCTGGTCAGCGTGTTCTCCCCGCCTGGCTTGGCCTTACCTATGACCATGAAGGTATTCCCCAGGCGTGATCTGAGCATGTTCAGCCCTTCGGGCTTGAATGTGAACAGCAGATGGTAGTCGCCCCCGAAGTGCAGCACAAGGTCCTCCGGTTTGGCGTTCGCCTGCTTGGCGATCTCCACCACGTCTTTCTCCACCGGTATCGCTCCATAGTCGACCTCGAAGCCCACCCGGCTCGCTTCAGAGAGCGCATGCACCGAGGCAGCCAATCCATCGGAGATGTCCATGCAGGAGGTCACGCAACCCGAGGAGGACAGAGCCATCCCTTCCTTGATCCGGGGCTTGGGTTCGAGGAGCGCCTTCTCCGATCTTCTGTTGCCAAGGCCCTTGATCAGGGAGTGGTATCCCGCCGCGGCCAGGCCTAGGGAACCGGTGACCGCAAGCAGATCTCCGGGGGACGCTCCCTTCCGTAGAAGGATACCGCGCTTCGGAACGGTGCCGATCCCCGTGCCGGCAAGCACGATCTCCGGCGTCTCCTTGGTATCCCCGCCCAGAAGCTCGGTGCCAACCGACTCGCAACACTCCATGACCCCGTCGATGATCTCGTCCAGGTGCTCGAACTCCAGGTCTCGGGGCAAACCCATGGAGACCAGTACACCGATGGGCTTTGCGCCCATAGCGGCGACATCGCTCAGATTGACCGCGGCCACGGTCCAGCCCATCTGCTTGTGCGTCATACCGGGGAGGAAGTGCGTCTTCTGGGCTATGAGGTCTGTGCTGGCTACGAGGTAGATGACGCCCAAGTCCACTGCCGCCGCATCATCCCCAGGTCCGACGATGGAGGATGATTCCGTCTCCGCTATCTGCGCCAGTATGCGTCTGACCGCTTCTTTCTCCCCGATCTCCTCAAGCCTACTCATCGTCACTAATTCGTCGCTCCTACAGATTACCTTTTTCGTTCCGGCCTGGAATTGGAGATCCACCCTTCCGCCGACCGCTGCAAAGAGTTAATAGGGCCGCCAGCGTTCAATCGGTTCTGGCATCATGAGGCTCGAGCTTCCCTATGGAAAAGATGGTCATCAGATATTGGAGGTTCCGGATGAGAATCTCTCGGCCGTCCTTCGACCTAACGAGGTGGAGTGTGGTGAGCCGCAGCACGAGATCAGGAAAGGACTCCTCCATCCGCTAGGTCTCAACTCACTCCGATCCTTTCTGGAAGGCGATGGAGAAACGGTCATCATCGTCAACGATGGGACCAGGCCAACCCCGACATCGGTGGTTCTGGAGGCGATATCGGGATTCGCTGATCTGAAGCGATTCCGCTATCTGGTGGCCACGGGAGCGCATCGCCCGCCCACGGAACCCGAATACCAGATGATTTTCGGGCGCTGGTATCCTCTCTTGGCCGACAGGGTCAAGGCGCACGATTCCCGCAAGGACAGAATGGTCCGCCTAGGCCGTTCCAAGAACGGCACGGAGATGCTGGTGAACGAGATGGCCGCTGAGGCAGATAAGTTGCTCATCATAACCAGCGTCGAGCCGCACTACTTCGCCGGCTACACCGGAGGGAGGAAGTCGTTCCTGCCCGGGGTCGCAGCCCACAAGACCATCGAGCAGAATCATCGCCTCGCCATGAGGCCAGAGGCGCAAGTTCTGAGATTGGAGGGCAATCCCGTGCACGAGGACATGATGGATGCCATCAAGTGCATCGAGAGCAAAGATATCTTCGCCGTCCAGATGGTCCTCGACCGGCATCATAACATCTACCGAGTGGCGGCAGGCGACCTGCATCTTACCTTCCACAAGGCGGTCGAATATGCCAATCAGGTTTATTGCGTCCCAATAAAGGAAAGAGCGGATGTGGTCGTCTCGATCGCGCAATACCCTATGGACATCGACCTCTACCAATCGCAAAAGGCCATGGACAACGCCAAGTGGGCGCTGAAGCCTGGAGGAACGCTCATATTCGTTTCCGAATGTCGTGATGGCATCGGCGACAGGACGTACTACGATCAGCTCTCAAGCTCCGCGGACCCGGAAGAGATCCTCCGCAACCTTGAAACCGAGTACAGGCTAGGGTATCACAAGGCGGCCAAGATGGCGGAGATCGCGAAGCAGGGCAAGATATGTGGCGTCACCTCACTGAGACCAGATGACCTGAGTAAGATCAATATCCATCCCTTTTCCAGCGTCCAAGAGGCCTTGGAATCCGCACTATCGGTGGATCCAAAGGCAAAGGTACTCGTCATGTACGAGGGCAGCGCCCTGGTGCCGAGGTTGACAGGCCATGGCTGAGCGCATCGAGACGAAGAATCTGGAAGGCGCCAAGAGCAGCATGATGACCTGCACCTATTGCGGCTTCTGCAAATCCGTATGCCCGACCTTCGAGAGCCTCGGCTGGGAAGCGAGCGTTGCCCGGGGTCGTATCATCCTATCCTACGGCCTGCTGAACGGGGACATTCCCGCGGATGAGAGCGTGGTAGAGCACATCTATCAATGCACCACCTGCAAGGATTGCGAACGTCGCTGTCCCTCCGGCATCGAGGTGGTGGACGTGGTGGAGAGATGCCGCCGCGATCTGGTGGCCTCGGGGGTGCTCCTCCCAAAGCACCGTCAGCTGGCGGAGGGTATCCTTCGCAACGGCAATCCGTACGGGGAGGAAAGGAGCGTCGCTCAGGTTCTGGGCATGAAGAAAGGCCGGGCCAAGCTGGGCTATTTCGCCGGCTGCACGGCCGCCTACCGCAACCTGGGGATAGCACGCTCCAGCCTATCCATCCTGAACAAGCTCGGCGAGGATTTCACCCTGGTGGACGAGGCATGCTGCGGCAGCGTGCTGCAGCGCATCGGCTGGAACGAGGACGAGGTCCGGGAGCTGATGCAACGCAATGTCGATTCGATCGTGGGACAAGGGGTCGAGGAGGTCGTGTTCTCCTGCGCCGGCTGCTATCGAATGTTCAAAGAGGAATACCCGAAGCATGTGGACTTGGGGTTCGGAGTGCGCCATATCTCGGAGTTCCTGGCCGGAAAAGATCTCAAGCTTCAGCCCATGTCCAAGAAGATCACCTATCACGACCCCTGCCATTTGGGAAGGCACAGTGGAGTGTACGATGCACCCAGGAAAGTGCTGGCCCGCATCCCCGATGTCCAGTTCCGGGAGATGCCAAGGAACAAGGAGACCGCTCGCTGTTGCGGCGGTGGCGGAGGAGTGCGCTCGGCCTATCCTGAACTGTCAAGGCAGATCGCCGCCCGCCGGGTGGACGAAGCTGCCTCCGCGGATGTTCTCGTGACCTCCTGCCCGTTCTGCGTCTCCAATCTGCGGGCGGGAAGGGATGAATCGGGATGCGATGTGGAAGTGGTGGACCTGGTGGAGCTGATCGAGCCTCTGGTGATCGGTCATGATCGTTAGGGTTAGAGCATACTCGAGCATGCTCGAGGCGCAGGCGGAATGGCGGCGATTCGCAGTGCAGCCACCAGTGGAGAGAGCAGAGGACCTGTGGCAGAGCATCTTCCTGTACGCCGAGGCGAGGTCGGAGAAGGAGTTAGAGAAGGTGGCCTTCCTGACCGAGGAACTGGGAGGCGATGTGGCCGCATGTCACTCCGAGAACCTCAAGCGGATCATGCTCGTTTTCGAATTGGGATTGCTGCGACCGTCTTCCTGCGTGGTGGACGAAGGCACATCATACGATCTCATCGCCCAGGCACTGGCCAACTTCCATGCAAGGAAGTCATTCCATGTCAGGCTACCTAGAGGAGAGCTCCGATCGGAAGGCACCCTGGTCATGGGCGTTCTGAACGTGACCCCAGACTCATTCTCCGACGGCGGAAGATACCTGAAGAAGGAAGAGGCGGTGAAACGGGCATTCCAGATGGCGGAGGAGGGCGCTGACATCATCGACGTCGGAGGGGAGTCCACCCGCCCGGGGTCGGCGGAAACGAGCCAGAAAGAGGAGAAGGCCAGGGTGATGCCGGTGCTCGAGGACATCATCCCTTCGCTCGACGTGCCCGTCTCCATCGACACCAGGCATCATGCCGTGGCGGAGGCGGCGGCCAATCTGGGCGTGAGCATGATCAACGACGTCAGCGGTCTGCGCGATGCGCGAATGGTCAGGGTGGCCATTGAGCGCGAGCTTCCGGTCGTGCTCATGCATATGCTTGGTGACCCCAAGACCATGCAGCTCTCCCCCGACTACCAGGATGTGGTGGGCGATATCCTTCTCTTCTTCCAGGAAAGGATCGAGGTCGCCAAGAAGGGAGGCTTGGACGAGAGACAGATAGTCCTGGACCCTGGCATCGGCTTCGGCAAGACGGTCGGGCACAACCTGGAGATCCTCAGGCGTCTGCCGGAATACCGCTGCCTTGGCCGTCCACTTCTGGTCGGCGTCTCGCGAAAGTCGTTCATCCGCAAGAGCCTGGGTGAGGAGGAGGCGAGCTTGCTACAGGGGAGCCTCGCGATGGCGGCCGCGGCGGCGATGAACGGAGCGAGCATCCTTCGAGCGCATGACGTTCAAGAGACGAAACAGGTGCTGCGCATGATAGACTCCGTCCAAGGTGTCTGATCAGGCGGCGAACACGGTCACCATAGCCAATAGCACCATGATAGCGACCACCACGGCGAAGAAGATCCAGGAGCGGCGGGTGCTGTCCTTCATCCGTTTCTGGTAGGTCGCCTTGCACTCCTCGGAGCAGTATTCCTCCCCTTCGGGCACGGGATTGTCGCACTGGATGCAATGCGTGTGCGGCGGCAGCCTCTCTGGCATCGCCCTTCGGAAGCGCTTCGATTTACTTAACCCCTTGCTCGAGGGAGATCAGTTCGCTTCGCTCGAGGAGATGCCACGTGCCACCGTGGCTGCGATACCCAGCTTCATGGCGTCCACCAGGATGAAAGGAATAACACCGAGCGCGATGGCCTGGATCGGGCTCATGCCCCAGAAGAGGCAGAGCCAGCTCGCCCCGCAAAGATATATCGCTCCCAGGCCGAGGCTCATCACTACGCTTATGCTCATCAAGCTCCAAACCCTCTTGCTGGATGCGAGACGCCCGACGATGGCGGCGGCGAGCACGAAGCCGAAAAGGTAGCCAGAGGTGATGCCCGTGAAAGCCGCGATCCCCTGGAATCCGCTGAACCAACCGAAGGTCGCTCCCAAGCCCAAGTATATGCCCATGCTGATCGGTGCGAACCTGCCCAAGAGGAAGCCGGAGAGGAGCACGACGAGCACTTGGCCGGTGAAGGGCACGGGCGTGAACGGCAACTGCAGTCTCGTCTGCGCAGCCAAGGCGGTCAGCAGTGCCACCAGGAGGGACGCGGCGAGCTTCTCCGCCAAGCTAGCCTCATGCCTCCATCGCAGAAGGACTAGGGCTACGTCCCGGCGCTTGTGCACGAGCTCGGTGCGGACCGACATCGTCAGGAGGAAGGCGCCGCTCCTTGATAAAAATTGTCACGGACCCCCGCTTCACGCTTCCTCACCGCCCATATGATACCTTTGAATGTCACTGCCTGGTAGACTGGGACAATGGTTTTATCTATCCGCCAAAGGAGTTCACCCTCATGTGGAAGATACTAGGCGAGGAGACGCTCCTGCCTGAGGCGGGGGACGTTTGGAGGAAAAGATTGGTGGAGCTCTCCCTGCGCAAGAAGGACCGGGAGCGGTTCTTGAAGCTGCTGAAGGCGGCGGACATCCGCGTGGTGCTGGACGGCGTCCGCGAGGTGTGGATGTTCATCATCAACTTGCCGGAGGGCTCGAGCCGTGAGGACCTGGAGCTCGTGCGGGACTTCTTGATCAAGATCAACAAGGGAGCGGGCGCTCCGATCATGGAACTGGATGGTGAGGCACAAAAGGTTTCGATCGCCGTCACCAGCGAGGAGTACTCAGACGACTACTCCCTCAGGCGAACACTTCGAACGGAGATGAAGGCGGAAGAGGACAGGAAGAAGCGATAGTGGGTCGGAGAATCTGAACGGCATTGAATAGCATTATCTCTAGTGGCGCCATTGTCGGAAGCGGATGCTTCGGCTCTATTTCCTCGGCGGCGAGGACCTACAGGAAAGGAATTCAAAGGAGATCGACCAGCAGGCCTTCCAAGAAGCCGGTGGGTCGCCTTCCGTTCTGGTATTCCCTTGGACCTCCAAGACGACGGCGCGCGAGGACAAGTACCGCCGGCTCATGGTGGAGTACTTCAAGGAGTTGGGTGCGAGAGCCGTGCGCTTCGTGGAGGTCTCGCTTCCTTACACCGAGATGGTTCAGTTAGTTGAGCAGTCTGACCTCATCTATCTGCCCGGCGGCGACACCAGGCTGCTTCTCGATCGGATGCGCAACACCGGCGCGGCTCACCTCATCCGCGTCTATGACAAAATCATCCTAGGTAATTCGGCGGGGGCGCTGGTGCTCTGCAAGGAGTTCGTGCTCCGGCCCGAGGTGGAAGGAGGGCGATTGAACATCGGCAGCGGCCTGGGCCTGGTCGATTTCAGTGTGGCGGTGCACTACGAACCCTCCCAAGATCAAGAACTGGAGGGACTTTCCAAGGACCGGCACATCTTCGCCATTCCTGAGGGTGGGGCGCTGGTCTTCGACGAATGCAACATCTGCCTTTTTGGAGAAGTTGTCATGTTCCAGGATGGTAACAAGGCCTAGCCTGACCATAGGTAAAAGTGAAGAAAAAGGGTCCGCTTGGACCCGGTCAAGGCTGCCGGTTCTGCGGCGGTTGGTATTGTTGGTCCTGTGGCGGCGCGTACTGCTGCGGGGGCTGCTGGTACTGCTGCTGATACGCCGGTGCTGGTTGCTGATTAGTCGGCTGCACCGGTTGAGGCTGCTCTGGCGCTTCCTTGGAGATAATCTGGAAGATGCCTCCCAACAGAAGCAATGCTCCTGCCAGCATCATGATGTAGGCTCCGATGCCGATGCCCCATTTCATCTGGGCCGTGCCATATCCAGGGAAGTTCACGTTCATGTCCCCACCGAATGGATGCGCCGATAGGACGCTCACCATCTCCTTCACCTGAGGGGCGTCCAGGCCCGGGTAGACCGAAGGTATCGATCCGAGTATCGAGGCCAATCCGGCGACCACGAGCACCGTTAGTATCAGAGGAACAACCAGGTCCACCCCCCGCAAGAGGTATTTCCGTCCGGCACGTCGTCTCGTCGCTCCCACGGTGACGAAGACGAAGACCAGAAGTCCAGCGATGACCAAGTACCCGAACGGGATGGGCACCGAGCCGACCTGCACCAATCCGCCCGAAGGATCGAGGGCGTTCACCTGCAGTCCCGCCTGGCCGTCAATGATGAAGAGGTCAATCCAACCGCCGGTCTGGAAATCTCCCACATTGGCGTTGAGCTGGGTGTAGTAATATGGGAAGAACGCCGACACCAGACCGATGACCAGCCCGGCTATGGCCATGATGTTGCCTATCGTCTTGAGGTTCATCCCCTTGAAGTCGAACAACCTAATGTATGGTTTCTTCAGCTGTTTGCGCTGCACCTTGCGCATGATGCGGTAGCTGTGGTAGATGATGGGGATGGCGATGATGACCGCGTAGATGGGTACCCAGTAGTAGATAGGCCATTCCACGTTCAGGAAGTCCTGACTTAGCTGCTGCCTGGCATTGCCCCAGTTGAACCCAGCCCACATATCTCCGTTCTCGCGGAACCCGGGCCCGGGCGGACCGCGCCGGCCCATCAGGCCGTCGGCGGTGTTGCCGAAAGCCCCCCAGTAGCCTCCATAATCAATGAAATTCTGGGCTGCTGGGTGGTTACCTGCTCCTTTCTCGCCCAATAGCACTAGCTGGTACTCGGAGTTGTCCGGTCGGAGGACCTTGCCGTTGTTGCCCACCGAGTCCCGGGCGAACTCCAACGTGCCCTGGTAGTAGCGCAGATAGTTGGCGTGAGAGCCTCTCGCCACATACACATTCAGATGATCTCCTTCCTTCTCCACCATATCCCAGTTGGCCTTTTGACCGTAGTTGTGCTGGCTATAGGCCGCGTAGACCGGTTTCTCGGCGCTGTCCAAGACGATCTCCACCATCTCCCAGTCGCCTTCGTGATTGTTGAACGTGCCCTGGTTGAAGACATAGAAGAACCAGTATTGCACCACCACCCTGGTGCTATCGCCGGTCACATGGCTGTAGACGGTGTAGCCGAGCGAACCCTTGTCCCTCTGGTACTGCTCGATGATCTTCTCGTCACGAATGGTCCCCAGTCGGTTATCCAGGAAGTAGTTGGCCGCCGGGTCGCCGTAGGCCCCGAGGCTCACGGCGGTCGGAGCGGGGTCGATCAGTACGGATGTACCGCTCACGCTCTGGTTGAGGTTGCAGCTTTGCAGGAAGTACTCAACGTTCACCGGGAACGTGCGTTCCTGAGCCTCGAAATAGAGCACTGGCTTGAAACGTTGGGAGAGTTCGATTTCTTTGACCTCCGTGATCAAATCTCCATCGTCCGCCGCAGCCACCGGTTGCAGCAACAGGCTGAGGAGGACAGCGACCGCAATAACGGTCAGAACCTGGACCGTCTTCGCCTCTAGAATCATCCGCGCCATGCCTAGATCCCTCTGCCAGCTGAATGTGTTTGTCTGCATAAAAATGCTTGTGAATCGGCGGCCATTGCCCGATTCTCTCTATGTTTGGCAGGGAGTCACTGCCAACTTCATGTCCCTATTCTCTCTCGCTTCTCAAGAAGGGACTGGAGGAATTGGAGATTATCTAGCTAGGTCTGACATGTTCGTCTTGAACTTGTCTGAACACACCCGGCTCGAACCTCCATATTCCAGGCGTGATCTTCCTGGTCATTTCATCGTCCCGCTCTTCGAAACCGCCCGCCGCTCGGTCAGTACCCGCATCGAACACTCGATCAAAGGCCCATTGGACCGCTTTGGAATGGTGGTGCGGATCAAGACCCTACTTCATCTTGTTCAGTCGAACACGGGAGTCTGTTTCGCTGAGGCACGCGCCAATCAAGGAGTCCAAGGGATAGGTCTAAAGGATAAATACACACAAACGCTTCCCGCTGAACGGATTCTGGCGTTGCGATGAAGACCAAAATTGTATTCTTAGGTGGATACCTCGGAGCTGGGAAGACAACGCTAGCCTATCATGTGGCCCGAGCGCTTAGCAAACAGGGGAAGTCCGTTTCGGTAGTCATGAACGACCAGGGAAATGTTCTGGTCGATACTCAGTTCATGAAGAATGCGGGGGTCGACGTTAGAGAGGTGGTCGGTGCCTGCTTCTGCACCAAGTTCGATGAGTTCGTGAAGAGCGCCAGGAGCTTGGTCGCGTTCGGAAAACCCGACGTTATAATCGCCGAGCCCATTGGGACATCCACCAGTCTGATGGCCTCCGTCATCAACCCCATGAAGACGCTCTACAAGGACGAGTTCCAAGTATCACCTCTGTTCGTGGTGGTAGATGGACCAAGGGCCCTGGAGGATGCAGGGAGGCAAGAGAACCTCGGTTTTGGTCCGAAGAAGATGATCTCGGTCCATCAAATGCACGAGGCCGAAGTGATCGTCATCTCCAAAGTCGATCTGCTGTCTGAAGAGAGAAGGGCGGCGGTCGTGCGGGAGGTGGGGCGGCAGGTGCCAGATGCAGAGATCATTGAGTTCTCGTCCATTGACCAGAGGAACGTCTCGAGCATCTTGGAGATCATCGATTCCGACAGAGAAACGGCGAAGCAGGCACCCGAGGTCGACCAGCGTATCTTCTCCATGGAGAAGGCCGCCATGGGGTGGTACAGCGCCAGCTGCAGGATCTCATCCGGAGCGGGCAAGATCGACACCTACGACCTATTAATGGGGATGATGAAGGAGATCGCGAAGCGCTTCAGGACCGATGACATAGCGCATGTGAAGATATTCTTGAATTCGCCGAACGCAAGTGTCAAGATCAGCCTGGTCGAGGATTCGATACAGGTCGACGATCTCAGAGGAGGCAGATGCTTCGAAGGTGTGGCCGAACTGGTATTGAACTCTAGGGTGCGTTCTCCTCCAGAGCCGCTGCGGAGCTCCATTGAAGCGGTCATGGACGGGGCGTTCGCCAAAGCGGGGATCGAAGTGGTGGAAAGGAAGGTCGCGTGTTTCATTCCCAAGCCAGATTCGCCGAAGTTCGTTTCCTCCTGATATCTAGAAGGGGTGGCTAATAGGTCTCGTTCTCACATAGTTCGCAGCAACAATACTGCCTTCACTATTCAAAGGGCTTGGCTGCGTGGAAGCTGTCCCGGATGGCGAACTGGTCTGGAAAGAACTTGGGACGGGACTCGGTCAGGCGCAGCCTGCAATGGACCTCCGGAGCACGGTACCGTCGGTGGAGATCACCACCGTTTCAACAGGCACGTTCTTGCCTGACTTCTCCATGGCCCTCTTCACCACATGATCCAGACCCGAGCAGCACGGCACCTCCATGTGCACCAATGTGATATCCCTGATGTCGTTGAGGGTGAGTATCTCAGCCAGCTTATTGATGGATGCCGTAACATCGTCCAATTTCGGACAGCCGATCAACGTCGCCCTCCCTTTGATGAAGTCTGAGTGCATGGCGGCGTAGGCGAAGGCAGAGCAATCAGCTGCCAAGAGCAGGTTTGCGTTCTTGAAGTAAGGGGCGTTGGGATGAGCCAGACGTAATTGCACGGGCCAATTGGATAACTGTGGCGACGGCCTTTCTCCCTTTGATTCCGACTTCGGCACGGGAATCCGTCTCATGGCCGAAGAGGGACAGGCCAAGGGAATTGCCTCATCCTTCTTTTCGCTCAAGTGCTTCTTCACCGCCTCCTCGTCGAAATCAGGCGCTTCGCGCTCCTCGACGATCAGAGCTCCTTCCGGGCACTCTCCGATGCACGCTCCTAGGCCATCGCAGAAAACTTCCGATACGACCCTGGCTTTTCCACTTCTGATCTCGATGGCACCTTCGGCGCAGGCCAGCACGCATTTGCCGCAGCCGGTGCATTTCTCCTCATCGATCTTGATCATCTTGCGCTTGGCCATTGGGACCGGTCCTCCTTGCTCGGTCTCCTTCAGATTCGGCCGCTCATAAGTCTGTCGCCCCTGCCCCTTCGCATAAAGGCGATGCGAACCTCCAATAAGCTTCGCGACCGTTCTACCTAAGGGAATGAAGAATGGGTCAAGACATCTTTCCCGATGAAGGAGAGGTGCGCTGGGTCAGCACCGGCTGGTTGGAAAGGCATCTCGAGGCAGACGTGCTGATCATAGACGCCCAACCGAACGTGCATGATTTCATACGCGGTCATATCCCTGGCGCTGTCTACCTGAACGAAGAATCCCTTCGGCTTTCGGCAGGGGGGGTTCCTCACAGTTGGCTTGACACCGACCTGGCCGAAAAGGTCCTCGCTCGAGTGAGCATCGACCAGGACCGGGAGGTGGTAGTGTACACCGGCACCAATCCCTCCTCGCCCTTGGGGGACGGTGTGCCGCAGGGCATGATCGCATACTCTCTGGTCCGGTATGGGCACAAGAGCATCAGGATACTCGATGGGGGGTTCGATCTCTGGCGTCAAGAGGAAAGAGAGATATCCACTCTCTATCGTTCAACTGGAAAGGGCCGTTTTAAGCCCAAGGTGCGTCAGGACCTGCTCGTCGAATACAGCGAATTCCATGATATGGTAATGAGGGACGAAGCAGTGCATCTCGACTTCCGTCCGAAGGCGCAGTATGAAGGAATCAGTCCTTGGCCCAAGCCTGGGCACATCCCCGGAGCGGTGAACCTACCCTGGTCTAGCCTCTACGAAGAGGGCAACCTCTGTCGGTTGCGGTCAGCCAAGGAAATCGAGGATGCGGTTCGAGCGACAGGAGCGAAGCCCGAAGCCGATATCATTTGCTCCTGTGGGTCAGGGAGGAAGGCCGCCGCGCAGCTCGTCGTGCTAAGGTGGTTGATGGGATTCCCCAAGGTGAGGCTCTTCGAGGGATCGATGACCGAGTGGTGCGCTCATCCTGATAACGAGACCGTCATTGGTCCCTCACCACGGTGAGCCAAAGATTCAGGTTCGGATCAACGAAGGCGCGCTTCTAGTTGAGCCAGTATCGTCTGGTTACTCAGTCGGCGATAGATTTCCATCGCCGCCTTGACGTGCCTCCTCATCTCCTCTGTAAGGCCTTGCGATTCCAGGCTATCGGCGAACCACACCTGGGCAATAGCTTCGTAGATCGGTCCGAAGGTGCTTCCGTGGAATCCTTCCAGGGCTTGCTCGAATTCCTGGTCGCTCTCTTTCCACATTCTTTCTGCGATCGCTTGAACGGCATTGCACCGTTCTAGTAGCCAAGGCTTCGAGCCTTGGCCATTGAGGTCTAGTATTACTTTGCTCTCACGGTGAAATGAGTCTGTCGCACTTCTCATCCAAGTACGTCAGGAAGGGCACGATGGTCAGGTCTTGGCCAGTGACCACTCTGACCAGATCGCCTGGGTCGTACAGATTGCCCTTGCTATGCACGTTGCTCACGAGCCATTGCTTCACGTTCGAGAAGTCACCACGCCGGATGTCCTGCTTCCAGTCTGGCATGTCAGCATTCATCTTCCTCAGGAACATGCCTCCATAGATGTTGCCCAGGGCGTAGCTGGGGAAATAACCGAACGAGCCACCGGCCCAGTGGGTGTCCTGCATGACGCCTTCCGAATCGTTCTCGATCTCCAGGCCCAGGTACTTCTCGTACTTCTCGTTCCAGGCTTGGGGCAGATCGTCCACTGACAGCTTGCCGGCGAATATATCGCGCTCCATCTCAAAGCGGATTATCACGTGCAGCCCGTAGGTCACCTCGTCCGCCTCCACCCGTATCTTCGACGGCTGGATGGCGTTGACCGCGGCCACGAAATCTCTGAGCTTCACCCCTCGGAGCGATCTCCCGGTGATGCGACGCAGCCGGGGCATGAAGTAGGCCAGGAACTCCGGGCTTCGTCCGACCATGTTCTCCACGAAACGGCTCTGCGACTCGTGTATGCCGTAGCTGCACGGCGCGCCCATCGTCTGATACATCCATTCGCGCGGAAGGTTCTGATCGTAGAGGGCGTGCCCACCCTCATGCAGCACGCTGAAGAGGCTGGAGACGAAGCGGTCCTCGTAGTAGTGGGTGGTGATGCGGACGTCGTCGTAGTAGCCAGTCGTGAAGGGATGCTCGGTCTCATCTAACCTTCCAGCGGCATTCGCGCTGGTGGTGTCGAAGCCGATGAACTTCATCGCCGCTTCGCTGATGCGCCTCTGAGCTGCGAAGGATACCTTGCGCGAAAGGATCGAGTCATCGATCTTCTTGCCCGAGGTCTCCGCCTTTCTCATGATGCGCATCAACCCATCCCTCATGCCTGAGAACACCTGGTCGATGCGCTGGGCGGTCATCCCAGGCTCGAACGTGTCTATGAGCGCGTCATACGGCGTCTTGGTCCCCTTGACCTGCATGAGGATGTCGGCGGCGCGCTTCTTCAGCTGGATCATCTTGGCCAGCTCGGGCTTGAACATGTCAAAGTCCTTGGCAGCCTTAGCCTTCTTCCAGATGCCCACGGTCAGGGCCTGCTGCTTCGCGAGGTCTGTGACGAGATCATCAGGCAGCTTCGACGCTTCGTCGTAGTCCTTCCGTGCCAGCACGACGGCTCTCTTATTGCCGGCCGATAGCGAGGCGAAACCTGCGCTTGTCTCTACCTCGTCGAGCAAAGCCGCGAACCGCTGGTCGACCTGCATCTTGTGGAGCGTCAGCTCGAGTACGGCCAGCTGTTCGCTTCGCAATTGCAGCGCCTTAGGGGGCATCATCGTTTCCATGTCCCAGTAGACGACCATCAGCGCAGATCGCATCACGTACAGTTCCTTCATCCTGGCCGCAAGCTGGTCATAGGCTTCTTGTGAACGAGACGGCAAGTTATCTTGGAGGAGAATCCAGTACGGATTCTTAACCCCGACGGGTGTCGAGAATCACTTCGTCTACACCAGATCCTTCTGTGTCGTGGTCGTCCGCTCCTCCGCTGGTTGACGCCCTTGGCGGGTAGGGGGAGGGTTTCCTCGATGAACGCCTGGACTGGCTAGCCTACTCCGATCTCCTTCTTGATCTCGTTCTCCAGGTCAAGCTGCTTGATCTTGTTGCGCATGAAGATCAAGGCGTACCAGGCCACTGCACCCCCGATGATCGCACCGGAGAACAGGTTCACAACATCCTTGGTCAGCTGATCGCTCACCATGACGGACGCGGAGGCAAATAGGTTGAAGAGGGCGTGCAGGATGATGGCGGCGATCACGTAGGAGAACCAGGGGGTCTTGCCGGTCTTATTCTTCGTCAGCAGCATGCCAACGCCGAACCCGGCTATGGCTGCGGTGCTCATGTGCATGACGGTCGAGGTGAAGGTGCGTATCAGGACGCTGGCTGCCAGTCCGTTCGCCCCGCTGGAGTAGACCTCGCCATAGAAATAGAGAATGTTCTCCATCATGGCAAATCCCAGTCCAATGGCCGCGCCGTACACCAGAGCGTTCTCAGGTTCGACCAGGCGTCCCCGCAAGGCAATGAGCGAACCCGCCTTGACCGTTTCCTCCACGATCGGAGCGACTAGGATAGCGATCAGCACTCCTTGCAGGGTGGCGCTGAAAGGCTGGAAGTCGCCGAAGTCGTCCAGGGGAAGACCGAGCAGAACCAGGATCACCGCACCTGCACCGGCGACGATAGCTCCTATGACAAGAGCGTAGATCACCATGCTCCACGGTTCTCGATGATACAGTTCCATCCTCCGCACCCAGAAGAGGAACACGAGGGCGATAGCGATAGCGATCGCCACCCCAACGAGATACAAGACGGCATTCGCCATATTGGGGACAGTAAATCTCCATGACATAATAGATTTTCCTGCTTCTTCAGGGGCAGGTCATCAATCCAGCTTCAGGATCGGTGTTCGAGATGGCAATTCATCGATAAGAGATGCCCGTGCGGAGAAATGTGAATGGTGGGTCTGTCCGAATTCGGGACTTTTCGAGCCAGTCAGTCACGTTTTCATTTCAATAACCATTGTTCATACTTTCCAGTTCCCCGATCTCTTTTTCTGCGACAATGGTGGGTCAAAGTGGATTTATTACCTATCTCTCCCAAGAGCAACTAGGATAACTTCTCTCTTTACCAAATAGACTGTTATGGGGATAACTGGAGGGTAACTGGGGGTAACAAACCATTTCGAGGCTAGTAAGGAGTGTCATCTTTCACAGATCACGCGGGCTGTGTCAGTTGGGGCAACTGACAGCTAGCGTTCATTGAGATTGCGAAAGCGTGTCATTTCCTGAGGGTTCTACCTAACGCTATGGCATCATTCTAGCGAGATGACGATGACCGGGAAGCTGACGTAGCATATCCTCCTTCGCTTCTTTGACGATGACGGAGCTGCCTTCGCGACCTGGGCTGCGGCGCCCTTTCCTTGCTGCCAATGTGGACTCTCCCTTTCTGGGCTGCTCTGATAGCTGCTGGTACTTCAATGAAGCGCATCACGATCAAAGGAAGAAGAAGATGCAAGGGTTTCAGCCGCTGGTGATCACGGATATGTTCGTCCCGATCAGCATCTCGGCGATAGTCGTTCCCGCGGACTCGGCCTCCATTTTCACGAGGATATTCTTGTAGAGGTAAATGTCCATCGTCACCGTCGTTCCCATGGAATACGCTACGTGGTAGTGGTCGCACGATCTTGAGCCCCAGCTCGTGGATACCGAGCTCTTGCCCTGGTTGACGAGTGTGTAGCCCGCCGGCGGATTGTTGATATCTATGCCCGACCCGGCGACCTCGGCCCTAGGGACTGTGGCCGTCTGGTAGGTCGTGTGGCCTCCCGACGTCGTCGTCGATATGTTCAGGGTTATCGTCGTGGCGGTTACCGATGTCACCGTCATCCGTTCTATGGCGAAGGCAGTGCCGTTGATCGTGATCGAGTACATCATATACTGCCCCTCCTGCGGCTCCCAGGCGGTTGTGTTGCCGCCACCACCGCCGCTGGGATTCATGAGCACCACCGCGGCCACAGCGACGACGCCCACGATGACAACGACGATGGCTATCGCGGCGTACATCATCGTCTTGCCCTTCGGGGCCGGCATCGGAGGAGCCGGCGGCGATGCGGGCTGTGCTCCGCTTTCTTCCATAATTCCCTCAGCGTCTAATCCTGAATCGCTCCGGACCTGGGGGAGACGCGTTCGGCCGCTCCAACATTGCGTCTGAAGCGGCGATGTCACTTCCCCCTCTAATCATAGAGGCTACTCATATTTCAATATCGCGCTCGGTGGGAAGAACTGAGGAGCCCTCGGTGCCATCATCACTGTCCTCGCGGACCTCATCAGAACCTATCAGCCACCAGAAGAACCTGCTAAGCAGCCCTCCGTTGCGGCTCACGACAATGAGAGAGCTCGGTTGAGGTATAAGGGCGTCGGGCAGAAGAATCAACGGCAGAAGGAGCACCCCGTCTGGGTTCCTGAAGAGGACAAAGCAACCCCGGAGGCGGGTGTCTTAACACGGTTATTGAGTTTTGAAAATGGGATACTGGATAAGACGAGTGGTGGGTCTGTCCGGATTTGAACCGGAGTCACCAGCACCCCAAGCTGGAAGGATACCAAGCTACCCCACAGACCCGGATAAAGATGGGGATCGTAAGGTGTTTCAGCCCAGGGGGATGATCTCGTCCACCAGGTCCGCGTGCGCCACGATCATGCGGCGGCAGCAGTACCGGGACAGGCCTAGATCGTCCAGCACCATCTGGGGGTCCTCGCCCAGCTGCACCCTCTTGACGAAGGTCTGGTACGAGGAACCTATGACCTTGCCGCAGGTGAAGCAGCGAACAGGTATGATCATTTCTCCTCACCTGTAGGACTTCTGGCGCTTCTTGCGCGCGCCGCGGCCCAGGGGCTTCTTGGGCAGTTTGCGCCTCGGATCGGAGACCACGAGCGTCCTGTCGAGCAACTTGAAGCTCCGCTCCATCTCCTCATCCTTGAAGAACTCCACCAGTCCCTTGGCGATGGCGGTGCGGACCGCTTCCGCCTGGCCCATGACCCCGCCTCCGCGCACGCTCACGTCGATATCCACCTTCGCCGCCCGCTCCGGGACCAGCATCAATGGTTCCATGGCTTTCAAGCGAGCGAGCTCCGGCGTCATGATGTCCACCGGCACGCGGTTCACGCGCACCTTTCCAGTGCCATCACGCACGGATGCTCGCGCCACCGCCATCTTCCTCTTACCGCTGGTGTTAACGATCTCCGCCATCTACTCACCTCACCTTGGACCCTAGGAACGCGGAGACCTCGCTCAGCGTGACATACTTGTCCCGGCTGAACCGGCCCGTCGCACCCTCGAACTTGACCTTCTCCGAGGCCTCGAACTCCTTCGGAACGCCGACGTACACCTTCAGCTTGCGATAGGCGTCTCGTCCAATTGGCCTGTCCCAAGGGAGCATGCCGCGCACCGTGCGCTTGAATATCAGATCCGCCCGCCTGGGGTAGAACGGTCCGTGGATGACCTTGCCCCGGCGCTTCTTCTGCTTGTAAGAGGCGAACACATGCTCGTGCGAACCGGTCACTATGGCCTTCTCAGCGTTCACCACGACCACATCCTCGCCCTGTAGTATCTTCTTGGCCACTTTGGTGCACAGCCTTCCCAGGATGTTGCCATCGGCATCGATAACGGTGACCATTTTCTCACCCCATGATGCGCACGTCCCGGCCGCTGGGCGCCTCGCGCACCAGTTCCGGAATGGTAAGCTGCCTGCCGCCGGCCGCCTCGATCTTCTTCGCCGCCGAGCCGGAGAATCTGTATGCTGCTACGGTCAGCTTCTTATTGATGCTTCCCGCTCCCAGCACCTTTCCCGGTACGACGATGATGTCTCCTTCCTGGGCGTAGCGCTCCAACCGGCTGAGGTTGACCTCGGCCCAGCTGCGGCTCGGCTTCTCGAACCTAAGCGCAATGTCTCGCCAGATATCGGCACCCTTCTCCCGCGATTGCTCCTTCAGGTTGCTGATGAGGAGCATCAGGTTCGGGTCCGTCTTCTTACTGTCCTTCATGGTTCTGACTCTCCCGACATTGGGTAGGAGGCTCTAATAGAGAGGTCTTTAATAAAGGTTTGCAGGAGGGGAACGCCTGCTGGACGGGACGAGGAACTACATCTGGCCCGGCGGGAGCATGCCGCGGAGAAGACGATCACCGGGCATTCCACGTCAATCAAAGAGCCCTTATATAGACCGTCCTTGATAACGGAATACCTTAGGTGTACCCATGATCCGCTTTGGCCCAGCTGGCATTCCTCTTTCTTGCAAGGGAAGGACGCTGAAGGACGGCATCGAGGACGTGCACAACCTCGGCCTCAACGCCATGGAGGTGCAGATGGTCCGCGTCAACGTGGTGGAACGCTTCCCGGACGAGGAGGAAGTGGGGAAGAAGCCGCTGGACATCGAGAGCGACCTCGTCGTGGAGATCGTGCGCCGCAAGGGCAAGAAAGAGGTGCACATCACCAACCTAGAGGAGAAGATCAAAGAGGAGGACAGTCTCATCACCCTCTCCTCTGGCTTGGTCCAGAACTACCGAGAGCTGCAGGCGCTGGGGAAGATGGGCAAGGAGTTGGACGTTGAGCTCTCCATGCACACCCCCTACTACATGGACCTGACCAGCAACAGCGAGCTGACCAAGAAATCCATGAACTCCATCCGCTGGGCGGGCATCATGACCGATCAGATTGGAGGGGTCATGGTGATCACCCACATCGGCCTCTACGGGCATTTGAGCAAGAAGAAAGCCACCGAGAGCATCAAGGAGAACCTCGGTACCATAGCCGATTGGTGGAAGCAGAACAGGATCCGGCCCAAGCTGGGCCTGGAACTCTCCGGAAGGCTGGAGGTATGGGGCTCGCTGAACGAGATCCTGAACCTCTGCGATGACGTCGATGGACCGGTGCCGGTCATCAATTTCGCTCACTATCACGCCCGGGAGAACGGGAAGCTGAGAGAACCTTCCGATTTCGCTGAGCTGTTCGATAAGACGAAGAAGTACGTGGGCAAGCTCTACTGCACCCACTTCTCCGGCGTGGAGCACGAGGGTGGGAATGAGAAACGGGTCACGCCGATAAAGAAGGGCGATCTGAGGTTCGAGCCGCTGGCCGAGTACCTGGTGGAAGCGAATCCCAACTGCACTATCATCTCTTCGTCACCTTTGCTAGAGCACGACGCCATGTACATGAAGGTCATCTACGAGCGCATCCTCACCAAGAAAGTGGTCAAGGACGTCAAGACGAAGAAAGAGGACAAGCCCGAGAAACCGGAAAAGCCGGAGAAGCCGGAGAAGGAGAAGAAGGAGAAGAAAGGCAAGAAGCCCTCCAAGCCAGCCAAGCGCTCTCACCGCGGCAACTATGAAGAAGAAGAGGAAGATGACGAGGAATGAGAGAAGCCGCCAAGTACATCATCAACGAGGCACAGCGGGCACTGGACCGGGTGGATGATAAGTTACTAGATCAATTCGTAGACTCGATAATCGCCGCTAAGAAGGTGTTCATCTACGGTGTGGGGAGATCTGGCCTGGTCGCTCGGGCATTCTCCGTGCGTCTGGTGCAGATGGGCCTGGACGTGCATTTCATCGGGGAAACGACGACGCCGATCGTGGAATCGGGTGATCTGGTCATCATCATCTCCAACACCGGCGAGACCATGTCCGCGGTGCAGACCGCGAACATCGTCGGCAGGATCGGGGCCAAGGTGGCGCTGGTCACCAGCTCGGGCCATTCCAAGCTCGGTAGCGCCTCCAACATCACCTTGGAATTGCCGATCCACCCGGACGAGAACAGGCCTCGTCTGGCGCCCCTGGGCACGCTGTTCGAGGCTGCGTCATATCTAATGCTCGATTCCCTAGTGCCGGTGCTCATGGAGAGGCTGAAGCAGACCGAGAGCTCCATGCGCAGGCGGCACGCCATCTGGGTATAAGGTCAAGTCGACCCGTTCTCAGGTGGCGAAGAGTCCTCCGTCTTCAACCTCCGCCTCTTCACCGTTTCCCCGAAGTAAGGGTTCTGGTACTGGTCCCAGTAGACGGCGAACGGTCTTCGGATCGCTCTTCCCTTTTCGACGCAGAAGGCCTCGATCTCCTTGTGGATGGGGTCGATCACCAGAGCGGAATGATAGCTCTGGCTGAACATGGCGGTCTGGGTGTCCACATCCGTGGGAGAGAGGAAACATCTGTGCCCGGGATGGGAGTGGTACCAGCCCAACAGGATGTAGCTGAAACCGCAGTCATCGATGGAGGCGAAGAGCCTCTCCATGCCTTCCCTCTGGAACCGCACTCTGACCGACGAAGCCTCCAGGTCCGTGGTGGCCACGTCCCTCACCAGGGAATACATCACGTCTCCATTCCGGTAGACGTTGCCCAGGAGGAAGCCCATGACCTCCAGCCGGTCCTGGGCGGCGCTCATGGCATGGTTCCGTATCTTCTCTTCCGACAACTTGGAGACATACAGCTCCAATCTGTCGTTCTTCCGTTCGTATTCCTGCTTAGAGCGTTCGCCCAGCCATTTGTGGGAGGTCCTGCGCTCCCCGGGCGGAGGGGGGCGCTCCTCGATCTTGGCCTCGCTGGCCGCCACGACGCTCGGAGGTTTCAACGGGCGCGCACCACCTTGGGCTGGGGGAGAGTGGCCAGTGGCGGTTGCGGCACCTTTCGGGTGTTGAAGTACTGCGCGGCCTCTGTGCAGGAAGGGGTGCCAAATGGGCTTCCGGGATTGGGATTGAGCAACAGGTACTCGATCCCTTTGATGAACATCAGTAGGGTGGAATTGAAGCTCCAGCCATCCAACTGCTTGCTGCATAGCAATCCTCCATCCTCAGGCAGCATCACGTTGGGATGGAAGATGGGGGTGCACCATACCACTTGGGGCTTGACGAATGGGTAATCCTCGGAGATGGTCATGCGGAAGCGATGATGGAAGCGGCGTCTGATCTCTCCGTTGACCTTCTCGCAGGCGGGGATCTGCACCAAGCTGACCTCGATGTCCAGCGGCATCTCATTCAGCGCCTCGGCATGTATTTCGATAGGATGCCTCAGGCATCTCTGGCAAATGTTAAGCTCATTGCGGATGCGTGCCAACAGCACATCCCTGGGCAACGGCATCTAGCCGCCCTCGGGGTCCGGCAGCAGCTCCAGCTCATCAGCTTCAGCGATGCCAGATTCCAGGACGGTGTGCTGGCCTTTGAGCAGCCGCTTGCCCCTTCTGATGACATAGGCTCCCGGGTCCTTCTCCCAGTAGCCGGCCGCCCCCTCGATGATCTCGTGGACCGTGTTCTCGCCCTCCAGTTCCATGTCCACCGTGGAGCCGGTCTCGGCGTTCCTCACTCGTATGTGCACAGACATTCGATCACCGCCCTTCGACCGACAGAGTGTTCATTAATCTTATCTATCACAGTTAGCCTAGCTGATAATACGAATAACGGCAAGCCAGAGCTCGATATCTCAGCGCGGATGAACCGGGCAATCCTCGTCCAGGGGGACCTCGAGGACCTCGCTCGTGTTCTTCAGTCCGTTATAGAACAGTATGTGCCTCAAGCATTCGTTCCTCAGGCCGCTCACGATCTTCAGACCCTCCCTCACCTGGATGGCAGCTATGACGCTCGTGGTGGTGATCTCCGCCGCCAGCTTCGGCTCGAAATAGGAGACCTCTGAACCAGAGCAACTGTATCGCTTCTCCAGCACCCTGGAATGCGTGCGATTGGTGGCGCATTGCAGGCAAGGAGTGTCGGGAGGCAGAACCACCTGCACTTTTCCGCTGGAGGACGAGGTCCCGCCGTCGATGTACGGAACGCCACAGAGATAGGAATGGGCGTTCAGGTGCATCCGCGCCGCGATGTTGTCCAGGCAGCCGAAGACCAGATCGTGCGCCCGAAACTCGCCCTCCGCCAGGTCTTCGATGCGAGCTTCTACTGCCAAGATCTCGGCCTCTGGATACAGTTCCTTCGCGCGCTCTGCCACCGAGGACGCCTTCGACGCTCCCCCTGCGACATCGCTCTCTCGGAAGAAGAGGCAGCGATTCAAGTTCGAGCGAACCACGTGGTCCATGTCCACTACTGTGATCCTGCGAAAGCCGGAGAGCACCAGGTCCTTGACGACCTCGTTGCCCAAGGCACCTGCTCCCACCACCAGGCACTTCTTCCTCTGCACCGCCTCCATGTCGATCCAGCTCACGCGGCGGGAGCGCTCGAAGCGGTCCGCATCCTGAGCGCCGACCAAGAGGGAGGTTGGCATCGTCTGCACGATGCCGAGGCATTAGAAAATGCATTCGGCCAAAGGTAGCGTGCATGATAACACGCCCGACCGATTAGATCTTGATGAGCACCAGGGCCATGAATAGCACGTACAACAGCCCGCCCATCATCAAGCCGGACATGTGCAGTTCGCGATGGCTCGATCGCCAGTAGAGCACTGAGCCAGACAGGAGGGCGATACCGATGGCGCTGGCCTGAAGGAACTGCACCGGGTTGTCCAAAGATATGTGCCAGTCCGTCAGCAGGACGCCGATGGTCACCGGGATGCAGCTCTGGAAGACCATTGCGCCCGTGATATTTCCTATTGCATAGGTGTCCTTGCCCTCTCGTATCCAAAGCAGGGAGTTGAACTTCTCCGGCAGCTCCGTCGCAATGGGGGCAATGATCAGTGCCAGAATGAGCGGGTTGAGGCTGATTGCCTCCGCCACGGCGTTGATCTGCTGCACGAAGATGTTTGCGCCCAGGATGATCGCCAGCAGGCCCATGATCAACTGCACGAAGATGAGATAGGTAGGAGGCTCGGTCCTATAAACTGCCTTCCGGAACGCCTCGCTTACATCGTCCGCTAACATCTCCTTTTCGTCAACGGCGCCGTTCGTGCGACCGCTTCTGACCCGGTCGACATACTTCTGGAAATGGAGGCATTTCAGGTCGCCCTCCTCGCACGCTCCGTCCTTGCATTTGACGGTGACGTACATGTAGTAGATGTAGAGCGGGATCAAGGAGACGCCCACGATCCAACGGAGGATGGACAGCTCGGGCGGCACGAACGCAGCCAGGACCGCCAGAAGATACGCCAGGAGGAAGAACCTCAGGTCTCGGCGGATGAGCTTGCCATTGATATGCAAAGTGCGCGTCTTCCGACGCCTGGCGAATAGCATCAGCGCTAACCCGCAAACGAACATGGCCAGGGTGGCGAGCATGAACGGCGCTCCCAGTATCGCCCCCACTCCGATCTCCTGTCCTGAGTCCCCGCCCACGAAGATGATGGCTATGAGAGGGATGAGCGTCTCCGGCATGGCCGTTCCCACGGCGGCGAGCACGCTACCCACCGCTCCCTCGGAGAGCTTGAAGCGCCTGCCCACCCATTCCACGCTATTGGTGAAGTATTCGCAGCCCACCAGGATGATGGCGAAGCTGACCAGGAACAAGAGGACGTCCATCGTCTGCCGACCATGCCTCGCGGATATTAAAGGCTTTCATCATTCTCCGTCGCAAGGCTATTGACTCGATTCCCGTAACATTACGGAAGATAGGATTATCACCTAGAATGGCCTCATTCACACGGCCTTGAAGCCAGGTGGGTGTGCCGATATGCTGCGGCATGTTTCTTCGAAGTCCAGTTCTTCAGGCAGAGGAGCGGGCGCGACCGCTCTCTCGATGCTCGTGATCTTGATCGCGGCTCTGATGATCGTCCCCTCCCTCATGGTCTCTTGGGACCTGAGGGCTCCAGAGGTCGGCCCGGAGGCTCCTGTTCCGGCGACCATTGAGACCTCCTACCAGGCGAGATCCGGTGTGATACTCGCTTCGCATTCGGTCATCACAATCAACAACAACGCGCAGTTCGCCGCCAAGGCCACGGCCGAAGGTTGGTCCGGGTCTGGAACGGAAATGTGGCCATATGTCATTCAAGGCTACCTTATCGATGGACAACGGGGAGGCAACTGCATCTTCGTTGGCAACACGACCGTCTACTTCATCGTCCGCGACTGCGAGCTCACGAACGCCCGACCTGTGGCGAGCCCCTATCGAGAAGGGTCGGGGATCTGTCTTTATAATGTGACCCATGCCACCATCCAAAACAATTTCCTTTGGAACAGCGACAAAGGAGTGATGCTCGACGGCAAGGCGAACAACAATACCATCGAGGACAACTCAGCCAAGTACAACTATTACGGTTTCTACGGCGTCAATTGCAAGGATAACCTCGTCCTCCGCAACAATTTCTCCCATAACGACAACTACGGCATCCGCCTGAACATGGCCAGGCGCAACAACCTGACCTCAAACGACTGCAGCTACAACAGCTACGGTATCTACATGGGCAACAACCCTATCGGGAACACCGCTACCGACAACCTTTGCCATCGATGCGGCAACTACGGCATATATATAGACAGCGGGGAGAAGAACCATTTGATCGGGAACGAGTGCTCTTGGGCGAACACCGCGGGCATCTCCCTGTCCAGCACGCGATACTGCGACCTCGCCTTTAACTCCATGTGGAAGAGCTCTATATATATCAGAGGCTATGGACTGTCGTATTACCTCACCCACACGATTGACGACTCCAACTCCGTGAACGGAAAGCCGGTCCGGTTCTACAAGGATGAGAACGCAGCCAATGCCACAGTGCCTTCTAACACTGGCCAGGTTATCCTGGTCAAGATGTCCTGGATTGGCGTGGTGGGGCTGGACCTGAGCGGAACCACCTATCCATTGACGATATTCTATTGTCAGGATGTTCAGGTGACGGACAACAATCTCAGCGGAGCGTCATATGGTATCAGAGCCTTCAGCACTGACCGGCTGGTGATTCAGAACAACCGAATGACCTCATGTGGCTACGGCATTTCAACTGAAGCTTGCCCCGGTCTGAGAATCCAGAACAACAACGCTTCCTCGTCATCCACCGGCATTAGTATCTACTCCAGTAGCGGAGCCAAGCTGATCGGCAATCAGCTCTACCAGAGCTCGATCGGCATCGACATCCAGTACAGCTACGACTGCGAGCTTTACAGCAATGTGCTCACCAAGGGCTCCATCGACCTCGGGTGGGATGAACCGACATTCTCTACCCAGATCATACCCGCCAACAACACGGTGAATGGCAAGGAGATACTGTACTTGGCGAACGCCAACTACGGCAATGCTACCTTCGCGCCTGTGGTGGGGCAGCTCATCCTGGGCAACGTGAGCTGGGTCACTTTCAGCGGGTTGGCCATGGACAACTCTACCTATGGCGTGCTCATGGGCTATTGCGACAACGTAACGATCAAATCGTCGATATTCTCGCTCATAACCAACGCTATCTACATCCAATGCTCCGCCACAATCACCGTCGACGACGTCTCCATTTACGAAGGTAGTAACGGCGTCTATCTCGCCGACAGCACCAATTGCCTGATCAGCAATTCGTATATCACCCGGGCGTACAACTGCCTGTACTTGGAATATTCGAACTCCAATACCATCTTCAACGTCAACGCCACCTATTCCAGTGGGGGCTGGGGATATGGCGTCTATCTCTATGAGTCCCACGGAAACCTGATCAAGCAAAGCTCCCTGGGTCAGCACTACATCGGCATCTATGTCTACTACTCCGACTACACCACGGTCGACGATTGCGCATTCTACGGTGTATACCAGTATGCGGTGTATTGGTACTACTGCAGCAACCTTGCGCTCAATAACAATCACTTGTCTGGGTGTCCGTTCTTCTCTGAGGGTTCATTCGATGACTTCAGCACTACTTCCATGGCCGGCAACACGGTGGGTGGCAAGCCAATCTATTTCCTGGCGAACGCAGACCTGGGAGGATTGAACATCCCGGTCGGAGACTACGGGCAAATATTCCTAGGAAACGTGTCCAATGCCCGGGTCACAGGGCAGAGCATTTCCAATATCAAGGTCGCCATGGTGCTTGGCTACTGTAATGCCATCCAGGTGGACGCGAACGACATCCACGACTGCTACTACGGCATTTTCGCCAAGGGCACAAGCAACAGCCAGATCCATGACAACACCTTCATGCACAATTCTTACTCCGTCTATGCATACTCCTCCAATAGTAATACCATCCAAGGAAACCAGTTCACCGGCGACTACAGCGATGGCATATACCTCAGCTACTCCCAGACGAACCAGGTGTTGGGCAACACCTTCACGAACTGCTATCAGGGCGTGGAGATTAGCTCGTGTGGGGGAAACGTCCTCAGCTCCAACGCCTTCGTCAAGTGCTCATTAATGATGAAAGGCACCAAGGACCAGATGTCCTCTACCTCAGTGGAGATAAGCAACACGGTAAACGGTGGAAGCCTCCTCTATGTGAAGAACGCCGATCTCAACAACGCCACGATATCCACCGCTGGCATAGGGCAGCTCATCCTATGCAACGTGCGCAATGCGCGAGTCACCGGCCTGTCGTTGGCGAACGCCACTGTGGCAGTATTGATGGTGCACTCCTCGAGAGTCACCTTGGACCATTCGAGCTTCTCCAACAACAAGTACTCCGTCTACGCCTACTTCAGTGATCACTGCACGATAGCGAATTCCAGATCATCCAATAGCCGCAGTGGATTCTATCTGTACGAGTCGGACTACAATCTCATCACCGGCTGCAACGCGACGTCCGCGAACGACTACGGAATTTGGATGCAATACTCGGATGGGAACGTGGTCACGAATTGCAGCACGGATACTAGCTATTATTCCATAGGCCAGCAATACTCCTTGGGCAACGCCATCACGAACAACATGATCGCCCATGGCTCCTACCAGCTGTATGCCTACAATTGCAGGTATGGAAGCATACGAGATAACACCTGTGAGCGTGGGTATTGTGCCATGTACGTATATGGAACCTGCTACGATCTGACGGTGACCGGGAACCGGTTGTTCAACTCCTCGTGGTACGGGATCTATACCTCCGGGTGCAATGGCAACTTCTTCTTCGGCAACAAGCTCGTAGGCAACAGAGGTGCCGGCCAGGTCTACTCCTCCAGTCATGTGCAGGCCTACGATAGCGCGGACGGCCTGAACTTCTGGGACAACATCGCGGGCGTCGGCAACTACTGGGGTGATTGGACCTATCCCGACGCGAACCACGATGGCATAGTGGATTATCCGTACGTTCTCACTGGAAATGTCAAGAACAAGGATCGTTACCCGGTAAGTGACACCACTCCTCCCGAGCTGACGATCACCGCGCCAACAGAAGGGCAGAGCGTGATGACCAGCGATATCGATGCCACCTGGAGCGGATCGGACAAACAATCAGGCATATCGCGCTACGAGGCACAGGTCGACGACGGATCTTGGGTGAACCTTTCCGAGCAGACACACTATGCCTTAAGCCTCAGCGGAGGGCAGCATACTCTGGGCGTGAGGGCGTACGATCGAGCTTTGAACCTGAGGGAGAGGTATGTGACGTTCGTCATCGTGAGCGTCCCGGATGCGCCGACGAACACGATCGCAGTCGCCGGAGCATCGCAGGTAATGGTCTCCTGGCATCCCGGGTCTGATGGTGGCTCTGCCATCATTGAGTACCGCATACTCCGCTCGCTGGTCTCGGGCGACTACTCAGCGGCCGTGACGGCGGCCGTGGCACCAACGGCCACCACCTACGCGGATAGCGGCGTGACGGCCGGCACGACCTATTACTACGTCGTCAAGGCCAGGAACGCCAAGGGGGATAGCCTGGCATCGAACGAAGCCATGGTGGTCTTCGGCTCTGGCACTTTGCCTCCAGACTCGCCCACGTTGAGCCTGTTCGCATCATCCGTAGGCGCGGACTATGTCTGCCTTGCGTGGATCGCGCCGGGCAACACCGGCTCATCGCCCATAACCGCCTATAAGGTGTATCGCGGTACTCAGCCAGGCGGCACTTCCAGCTTGATCGCCACCGTCACCGGAGCGGAAACGACCTACTATCTGGACTCAGGGCTTGCCGTGGGCATCTACTACTATCGGGTCAGCGCGGTCAACACCATCGAAGGGCCGAGGTCCAATGAAGTGGTGGCGACCGCCGGTGTGGTCACAGGAGCACCAGAAAAGGTGACCTCGATCAGCACCAGCAGTCACGACAACCGCATCGACCTGAGCTGGAGCGCTCCGTCACAGGGAGCATCTGCCATCACTCAGTACCGCGTCTATCGCAGCACCGTGCCGGGGAACCTGGTGCTCATCGGCCTCCCCACCGGCACATCCTACACCGATGGCACGGTGATCAAGGGCCAGACCTACTACTATTGGATAGTGGCCGTGAATGCCCAGGGCCAGGGTCCGCTCTCAACGCAGATGAAGGCTACGGCAACGGAGCCACCGGCGAGCGACATGCTGCTGCCCATCATGCTCATCATCGTGGTGATCGCGGTGGTTGTGTTCCTCCTATTCCTGATGAAGAGGAGAGGCAAGACCACTCCTATCCCCTCGAAGCAACGAGGTCGAGTGCGTGCGACAGGCCGTTTGTCAGATGGAGAACGCGGCCAAGAGTTGAAGGGGGATAGGGGGTTCACTCAGCCAGCGAGCCCGCCGCTACCGGGGACCCCGCCACCCCCGACACCAGTGCCCAGGCCAGTGCCCACGGCCACAGGCCTTTGCCCCAGCTGCGGCAAGACCTACCCCTTCGTGCAGGGCATGGAGTTCTGTCCCGAGTGCGGGGCCAATCTGTTCAAATGAGGCTTCGCACCAAGCCTCTTCCTTTTCATTCTTTGATGCTCCAGTGGAAGCCAGCAATGGAAAAGATTGATTAGCCTCAAAGCGATAGCGCGCCATCGGTGCTTCGATGGAAGGAGACTTCACCGTCACCCCGTGGGAGGTCACGGGTCAGATCGACTACGACCTCCTGATTCAGAAGTTCGGGACCAAGCGGATAGACGAGCAGATGCTAGTGCGCCTGGCTGGCTACGCTCCGTTGCACCCGATGCTCCGCCGCGGCATCATGTACTCCCAGAGGGATCTCGATTGGATACTGGATAAGTACGACCAGGGAGAGAAGTTCGTCCTATACACCGGCAGGGGACCGTCGGGGCACACCCACCTTGGCCACCTGATGCCTTGGATATTCACCAAGTGGTTGCAGGACACCTTTGACGCCGAGCTCTACTTCCAGATGACGGACGACGAGAAGTACCTCTTCAATGATAACTTGAGCCTCGAGGACACGTTGCGCATGTCCTACGAGAACGCATTGGACGTCATCGCCTTGGGATTCGATGCCAGCAAGACGAAGATCCTGGTCGACACCGAGCTCATCAAGACCCTCTACCCGTTGGCGCTCAAAGTGGCGAAGAAGGTTACCTTTTCCACGACCAAAGCGGTCTTCGGCTTCGACAACTCCACCAACATCGGCAGCATCTTCTACACCAGCATGCAGTCCGCGCCGGCATTGTTGCCTTCGGACCTGAAAGGCAGGAACGTGCCGGTGCTCATTCCCTGCGGCATAGATCAGGATGCCCATTTCCGCGTCACCAGGGATGTGGCGGAAGCCCTCGGCTACTACAAGCCCGCCCTCGTCCACGGCAAGATGTTCCCCGGGCTCACGGGCAGCGATAAGATGTCGTCCTCTCAGCCAGAGACCACCATATTCACCACCGACCTGCCGAAGGTGGTCAAGAAGAAGATCGCCAACGCATTCACGGGCGGAGCGGTGTCGGCGGAAGAGCAGCGCAAGACCGGAGGAAAACCCGAGGTGTGCTCCGTCTACAAGTACCAGTACTTCATCTTTGAGGAGGACGACCGGCAGGTGGAAGCCTTGGCGGAAAGATGCCGCAAAGGCGAGATCCTGTGCGGGGAATGCAAGAAGCTCTTGAGCGAGCGCCTGGTGCACTTCCTGGAAGAGCATCAAAGGCGCCGGGAAGAGGCCAAGGGGAAGCTGGACGATTTCCTGATGAAAGCATGACCGAGCTGTTGCCAATCGGATACGTGCGCAACTCCGCCGAAACGCCGGCGGACCTCTCCGATGTCGTCTCCAGGATCGAGGTCCTGCCGGAGTTCGTCCAGGGCCTGGAAGGTATCGAGGACGGCGAAGAGATCGTCGTCCTCTTCCTTTTCCACCGTTCCCTCGGCTACGACCTGATGGTGCATCCGAAAGGAGATGAAAGAAACCCTCTCATTGGCGTCTTCGCTTCCCGCAGTCCCCGGCGTCCGAACCCCATCGGCATGACCCAGGTCAAGCTGGTCCGGCGGGAAGGCAGCTCGCTCTTCGTCGAAGGCCTGGACGCGCTCAACGGCTCGCCGGTCATCGACCTCAAGCCAGCGGTACGTCGGGACCAACGAGACATAAAATGCAAATAGGCCGGCGCTTTTCTCTGTCAGCATGAACGCCTCGGAGATCCGGGAAGGACTGAGCTATCAAGAGCGGAAGGTGCTCCTTATGCTGCAGAGACTAGGGAGCGGCGCAAGTCCGGAGCAGGTCTTCGAGGCGGGCGGTTTCTCGCATCAAGCTGAGGTCATGAACGGCGCTTCCTGGCTGCAGTCAAAAGGGCTCATCCTCATCAAGGAGAGCCCGCAAAAATGGTTCTCGCTGCGCAACAGAGACATCATATCGAAGGGCCTGCCAGAGAGGAGGGCGTTGCTGGCCATCGAGAAGAACGGCGGTTCGCTGAACATGGGGGAGCTGGAATCCGCCGTCGGCAAGGCGGACGTCCCAGTGGCCATCGGCTGGCTGCGTAAGAAGAACCTGGTGAAGATGGAGAAAGGCGCGGAGACGATCATCACCCTCACGGAACAAGGAAAGGCGGCGTTGCAGGGCGAAATGGAGGACGAGAAGGTCCTGAAGGCGATGGCGCAGAAGGACCTGAGCGAGAACGAGATTGCAGCCGAAATGGTCGCTCAGCTCAAGGGACGCCAGGACCTGATCGCGGAGAAGCTCTTGATCTCCCGCAAATTAGAGCCGACCGACCTCGGACGCGAGGTGCTCGCATTGGGCATCGAGCTCAAAGAGGAGTTGGCGCAGCTCACTCCTGAACTGCTCCAATCGAGCAAATGGAAGGACGCATCCTTCCGGAAGTATGACATCAACACGTTCGCTCCCGTCGAGTCCTCGGTCAAAAAGCATCCCCTGACCAGGATCGCGGACGAAGTGCGCAAGATCTTCCTCCAGATGGGGTTCACGGAGATCGACGATGAGTATGTGCAGCCGGCGTTCTGGAACATGGACGTCCTGTTCACGCCCCAGGACCATCCAGCTCGTGATCTGCAGGACACCTTCTACTTGAAGAACCCGGCTCAGATCGAGCTGGATGACGAACCGCTGGTCCAGGTGGTGAAGGCCATACACGAGAACGGGGGGAGCTCCGGCTCGCTGGGATGGAGATATCCCTGGAGCCGGGAGGAAGCGCAGAAAGCTCTCCTGCGCACGCACACCACCGTGAACACCATCCGCTATCTGGCCAAGCATCCCGATCCTCCGGTGAAGGTATTCTCTTTGAGCCGGGTATTCAGGAAGGAGGCCATCGATTCCACCCACCTTCCAGAGTTCGTGCAGATCGAGGGCATCCTCATGGAGGAGCATGCCAGCTTCGATATGCTGGTAGGCGTGCTCAAGGAGTTCTACAGCAAGATGGGCTTCGATCAGATACGGGTGCGTCCGGGCTACTTCCCCTATACAGAACCTTCGCTGGAGGTAGAGGTGTTCTTCAACGGCAACTGGATGGAGCTGGGGGGAGCGGGCATCTTCCGACCTGAGGTCACCGCTCCTTACGGCATCAAGTACCCGGTGCTGGCATGGGGGCAGGGCTTCGAGAGGCTGGCCATGCTGCGCTGGAACCTCAAGGACATACGCGAGCTATACGCCACCGACATGGACATCCTCAGGCAGAGCCGCATCTTCTGATCCCGAGGCCGCGGTAGGTCAGCTCTCCCCCCACTTCTTAGGTGGATTCGCTTTGTCGGCGAACTCCCTAGCCTTCTCAACCATTCCAGAGATCGCATACGCTTCGGACAAGGCGGAATACCAGGGCCGTCTGTCCTTGGCCTTGGTTATAGCAAGGCCCTTGCTCAAATATCGCAGGGCATCCTCTGCCTCCTTCGACTTCAAGTGCGCCATGCCGGCCAGGAAGTACAGGCGGTCCAGCAACTCTGGGTCCGATCCGGCGGTCCGCAGTGCCCGGGAGAGAATGTCCCAGGCCTCCTTCTGTCGATCGAGAAGGATGAGCGTCTCCGCCCTCTCCAGTTCCAGATGAACCGGGATGACGCCTGACATCGTCCCTGCCTGTTCGAAAGCCTCCAGCGCTTTCTTCGCTTGCCCTTGATCGCGCAGCATCTTGCCCTGTATCTCCAGGCCGGCCGCTCGTTCTTCGGGATCGGAGGAGGTTTGCATCTCCGCGCAGACGCCTGAGCAGTACCCGCAGTCCTTCAGAATGCGAGCCAGCTCCCCTTGCAGCGAGCGCACTCTGAGGGCATAGCGCTCCGAGGGCGATTCTATCATCGCCACCGACTGCAGCAATTTCTCATCCGGATCTTTGAGGAGCACGTGCGACTTACTGGCCACGAGCATCTCAGCCTCCTTGGTCCTTCCGGACATGATCAGGTGGTATAGCCTCTCCCGATAATCGCGCTCGGCCAGCCAGTAGTCGGCAGCCCGGCTGTGGTATCTCTTCCTCTCATCTTTGCTCAGCAATCCCTCGATCTCTCTCCTCAACTCTGGAGGAAGGTCCACCATCCCCCGACGGTCGACGGGCAGGATCATGGCGCTGATCTCAGGGAGCGCTTCCCTTTTAAAGGGCTTTTGGAATACGCATGCTCCCGCCATGATGATCTTGTGCTCGGAAGAAAGGGAAGCATATAGTTCTGGCCCTCGGCTCCGTCGTATGTCCAGCAACGGACCGAGGTCCAATCCCTCGCGCTCCGCGTACTCCCTGATCTTCCGCTCTCTGGTTTCGCCAGCGGGGCTTAAGAAGTATACTTTGCGTTTGTTCTTCCCTTTCTTGATGTGCGCCAGCTTCTCTTCCACCTCGCCAGACTCACGCAGCTTCTTCAGTTCGATGGCCGCGTGCGCCCGGGAGATGCCAAGGCTGCCCGCGATGCCGTCTTGGCTGACGTCAAAAGGCACGTCGAAATTGTCCTTGAGCATCTGGAATCGGCCGACATAGAAGATGATCCGCTCGCCTACCGTCAATCCGGGCATTGCCATCGCATCCTAAGACGGCCTATATAACGCCAAGTAGGTGACTACTACATGTGATATTACCATTAAAGGAGCGGCGGGGCATCCAGACGTGCGGAGGGTTCGTCGACGTGCTTGACCTGTCCGATTTCTAGTGTGGTCTCTGCAGGTCTTCCACCGGTATTCGACCGCGCTCTCAAGCACGGGTGCGCTTCCCGGCAAAGGATTATGCGCTGAATCGAGATTAGCAGGAAGGATGCGCCTTCTCGTTTGCAGTCTGGACGATGTCGCAAGCGTCAACATCCGAGACCGTCTGCTGGAAACGTACCAGTGGACGGAGAAAGGCTTGTTCCGGGGACGCCCGATTCTCGAGCGCGGCGAGGACCGGATCATCGTTATCGAGGGACTGCACCTCTTCGCCGATGGTCTGGATCTTGAAATGGAGGAGGCAACCGGAATGGATCCCTCGACGGTCGTCTTCCTTTCCCGCCACAAGGCCGCCTCCGGCATTCCCACTCTGACCGTGCATCCTATCGGCAATTATGGAAAGGCGGATTTTGGCGGAAGGGAGGGTACCCTGGTCCCCTCCTCACCCGATCTTATGACCAGCACGCTCCGGACGCTGCGCGCCAACGCCACGGGACTTGGTTTTCAGATATCGTTCGAGGTGACGCATCATGGACCCCACCTGCTCGCTCCGACCATGTTCATAGAGATCGGCAGCTCGGAAGAGAACTGGGGAGACCGGCGGGCAGCGGAAGCGCTCGCGAGAGCGCTCATGGAGACGAGGGCGCTTGAGGCACCGAAGGCCATCGGCGTGGGGGGAGGACACTACGCCCCCCGCTTCAGTGAGGTCATCGATTCCAAGCGCATCTCCTTCGGTCACATGATCCCCAACTACTTCTGCGATCACGCCTCCGATGAGATGCTTCTGGAAGCGATGCGCCAGGCCATGGCCAGCACTCAGGATGCGAGAGCGGTCTATATCCACAAGAAGTCCATGAGCCGCTCCCGCGCCACGCACATCAAGCAGCTAGTTCGCTCCATCGGCGGGGAAGCGGTCGACAGCTCGGACCTGCAGGACCTCTGACCCGCCTCACTTCAGCTCGGTCCCGCAGATCGGGCAGAGCTTCCAGTTCGATTGCACCGGGGAGTTGCAGGTCGGACAGCATTCGCCGCTTTCCTCGCCTGCCTCCTTGGCATCTCTCGACTCCTTGGAAGCGAGGATCTCGTTCCTCAATTCCTTGTCCTCTGCCTCCTTCTCCCAAGTCATGCGGCCGTAGCGCTTGGTGGGCTTGAGGGCGGCCTTCAGGTCCTTGCCCCCGGAGGTAGCGTGGAAGCCGCTGCCGGAGCCCATCCGGTGGCGGTAGTCGATGGACATGACCAGGCCGCCGGCGACCGACAGCACAGAGCCGAAGACGGACATGAAGACGGCCGAGCCATAGGCAGAGCGCTCCATATTGTTGCTGAAGATGTCCGTGTTGAGGAAGTAGATTACCAGGAGCGTGCATGCGGCGGCGATGATGGCGGAAGCGAGCGCCCCCGGCGGCGAGACGCGCCTGAACCGTTCCAC
>Ga0315295_10000478_pt1 | contig 34858 bp, 24 predicted proteins | sample YL17G14_0_MG_FD_204453 | JGI IMG/M metagenome (GOLD analysis project Ga0315295, IMG submission 204453) | Sediment microbial communities from Yellowstone Lake, YNP, Wyoming, USA - YL17G14_0 | ecosystem: Environmental > Aquatic > Freshwater > Lake > Sediment | place: USA: Wyoming | collected...
ATGCTGTGGACGGTGTTGTCCTGCCAGGTGTCCTGCCGCAGCCCCTCACCCGTGGTGTGTCCGCACAGCATCAGGAACAGGTTGGGGTTGTCCTTGAGCGCGTCGTAGATGGCCAGGCCGTCGGTGTGGAAGCTCGCCGGGTTGCCCGTGCCGATGATGTTGTGGTGGACGACGATGCCGCGTCGGGTCGGGTAGGCCTTGAGCAGGCTGTCGGCCCAGTCGAGCACGTTGGCGGGGGGCGCCGGGCTGTACTTGAGGCTGATGAGGATGAAGTCCAGGCCGCTGGCGCTGAACTTCATGAAGTGGTCGTCGAAGTTCGAGGTCCGGTGGCCGCCGTAGTAGTTGAACGTTTGGAAGTTGGCGATGCCGAAGGTGTTGTTGAAGCCCGTGGTGGTGCCGTTCGGGTCCCCGATCGGCGTCTCGTCGTGGTTTCCGACGGACACGTCGTAGGGGATGCCGTGCGGCAGGTCGGGACGGATGGCATCCTCGAGCGTGTACATGGCGCTTGCGGCGTTCGTCCACTGGGTCATGTCGGAGTCGCCGTTGTTCGACATGTCGCCGGTCTGCGTCACGTAGCGGACGTTGAGCGAGTCGCGGTGGCTCGCGATCCACTGCGTCATGGTGCGGAACATGGCCGTCGTGGCGCCGCTGGTGTTCGACGTGTAGAACTGCATGTCGGGCAGCACGATGATGGAGAAGTCCGCGCCGGTGCCCGCGCCGTAGGGCCGCCCGTAGAACTTGACGGTGAGCGGGTCCGCATCCGCGTCCGTGACCTGCACGCTCAGCTTGGCGCTCCGCGACACGCCCGTCGCCAGGTGCGCAGGCGCGATCAGGGACGGCGCGCCCGGCGTGTGGTTGACGTGCAGGTCGAAGGGCGCCCCGTCCACCCAGCTCCAGTCCGAGCCCACGACGGTGCCGTTCACCGTGGTGCCCGCGGAGCCGTGCACGGCGCTCCCCGCCCCTTCGTTTAGGCTCCAGCGCGCAACGAGGCCCGTCTGCGCCGCGGCGATCTGGCTGTTGATCGCCTCCTGGATCTCCTGCTGGCTGCGCGCGTGGTCCCACACGCGCGCCTCGTCGACCACGCCCTGGAAGAAGCCCTCGGCCACGCCGCTCGTGTCCATGGCCGTGGCGAGGCAGGCGTGCTGCGCACTGTTGCCCTGCGGGGGCACGCCGAGGTACAGCTCGCGCTCGAGGTTGCCGTCGAGGTAGAGGCGCCAGCTGCCGCCGTCATAGGTCGCGGCCGCGTGGTGCCAGACCCCGTTCACGATGGGCGTCACGCCGTAGACGGGGTGGTTGAGGCCCGGGGTGGGCCCGGCCGTGCCCTCCTCGAAGTCCGCGGCGATGACGTCGTCCGCGTCGCGGATGCCGAGGAAGAAGTTCATGTCCCGCACATCGCCGTCCTGCTCGTGCCGGCCCTTGGTGATGATGGGCAGGGCGCCGGTGATGCCGCCGGTCCCAGTCTGGGTGGTGATGCCGCTGCCGTCGCGGCGGAACCAGCACTCGATGGTGAACTGGAACAGGTGCAGCGCCGCGGGCTCGCCGAAGGTCACGTAGCCGTTCGTGCCGCCGAAGGAGAGCGCGTGGTTCGTCTCGACGGGCGTGGTGGCGCAGGCCGGTCCGTCCCAGCCGGAGGGGCCGACCAGGTTGGTCGCCCGGACGCGGTAGCAGTACTCGGTCGCGGCCTGCACCGTCAGGTCGTCGTAGCTGGTCGTGCCCGCGGGCAGGGTCACGAGCGGCAGGAAGGGACCCCCGGAGCCGCTGGTCGAGCGCTCGATCTCGAAGTGGAGCTCGTTGCCGGAGTTGTCGGTCCAGCCGAGGTGGACCTGGACGATGGACACGGCGCTCGCAGCCAGGTTGGTCGGCGCCGCCGGAACCGTAGGCGGGGTCACCACCAGGTCGAAGGGCGCCGGGCCCGTCCACGACCAGCCCGTGCCGGTGATGGTGCCGTCCAGGGCCGTGCCCGCCGTGCTGTACACCGTGCTCGCCGCGGCCTCGTCGAGCCCCCAGCGGGCGACGAGCCCGTCGCGCGGGAGGGCGATCTGCTCGTTGACGGTGGAGTCGAGCCCGGCGGTGGTGCGCGCGTAGTTCCAGATCCGGACCTCGTCGAGGGTGCCGTTGAAGTAGCCCGCGGCCACGCCCGTGGAGTTGAAGGCGGTGCCCAGGCCGGCGTGCTGGATCGAGTCGAAGCGTGGCGGCTGCCCCACCGTGGCCTGCCCGTCGATCACGCCGTCGAGGTAGAGCCTCCAGGTGGTGCCGTCGTAGGTGGCGGCGGCATGGTGCCAGGTGCCGCGCGTGACGGGTGTCGTGCCGATCACGGGGTGGTTGAGCCCGGGCGTGGCGCCGGCCGCACCTTCCTCGAAGTCCGCGACCAGGACGCTGTCGGCGCCCCGGATGCCCAGGAAGTAGTTCATATCCACGTTGCTGGCGTCCTGCTCGGCGCGGCCCTTGGTCACGAGCGGGAGGGCGGTCACGCCGCCGGTGCCGGTGCTCGTCGTGACGCCGCTGCCGTCGCGACGGAACCAGCATTCCAGCGTGAACTGCGCGAGCCCCAGAGCGGCGGGGTTGCCGAGGGCGACGTGGGCGTTGCTCGAGCCCAGGCGCAGTGCGGCCGGAGGGATCGCGAAGGGCGAGCCCGTGACCCAGAGCGGCCCGTTCACGAGCGCCCCGTTCACGCCGCCCGGCACCGAGTTGTTGGCCGCCGTGCCCGTGCCCTCGTCGAGGCCCCAGCGCCCGAGCAGCCCGGGCGCGTCGGTGATCTCGAGCAGCATGCTGTCGGCGATGCCCTGCTGGGGTCGTGCGTGGTCCCAGATGCGCACCTCGTCCAGCACGCCCGCGAAGTAGCCGTCCCTCGTGCCGCTCGAGTCCATCGCCGTGGCGAGGCCGGCGTGCTGCGCGCTGTCCCAGCGCGGCAGGTGCTTGGTGGGGAGCGTCCACTGCACCTCGAGGGCGCCGTTCAGGTAGAGGCGCCAGCTGAAGCCGTCCCAGGTGGCCGCCGCGTGGTACCAGACGTTGTTGCGGATCGGCGTCACGCCGAACACCGGGTGGTTGAGCCCGAGCGTGTCGGGTCCGACGCCGCTCGCGCCTTCCTCGAAGTCGGCGCACAGCACGTTGGTCACGTTGCGGATGCCGAGGAAGTAGTTCATGTCGCGGACGTCGCCGTCCGCCTGGGCGCGCCCCTTGGTGACGAGCGGGACGGCGTTCATGCCCTTCGTCCCGGTGCTGCACGCGACCCCGGTGGCCGTGCGTATGAACCACGTCTCGATGGTGAAGGTCCTCGCGCCGAGCCCGGGGGCCCGGCCGAAGGTCACGGCCTGGTTCGTCCCGTTGAACTGGAGTCCCGTATCCGCGGCCAGCGCCGGGACCGCGAGGCCGAGCAGCGGGAGGAGGGCGAGGAGACTCCAGAGTCGTCGTAGCGAGGATGCGTGCATGGGGACCTCCAGTTGGCCGCAGGGGCTTTGCCTACATCTCAGCGAAGGCACGGGGAACGAGCCCCACTAGCGTAGCGCTCAACCGCGGTTCGCCACAAGAAAACCCGCTCCAAACGCGGCCGGAACCGTCCCGGTGGGGAGGGGTGTCGGACTTCGTGCCGAGCCCCCGGGAGGCGTGCCGGGGGGACGCGCGGATTCGCGCGCCGGGGCCGGTGTTCCGCGGGGGTGTCGGTCCGGCTGACGGATCTCCCGGATGGCCTTCCGGCGGCCCGATCGGCTCGAGCCCGGGGATGGAGGAGCCGCGGGGTGGACGGCTGGCGTGCGGATCCGGGGCCGATGACTTTCGCGCGCGTACGGTCTATCGTGCTGCGGTCGGATCGCCGCCCGCCGGAGCGTGGAGATCCAGGCGGGTCGACGAGGTCTCCAACAGGGAGGATGCGTGATGAGAGCGTGGCCGCTGGCGAGACTGCTCGCGATCGCGCTGCTGCTCGTGTGCGTGGCCGGCTCGGGCCCGGCGCGCGCGGAGGACGGGAAGGCCACCGTCGAGGAGCAGCTGCGCGACCTGCGGGCCGCGAACGAGGGTCTCACCCACCGGCTCGACGAGCTGGCCAAGGCCATCGACGACGTGGCCTGGTTCGAGCGGCTCGGCGACGTGGCGGTGGTGGACAAGTGGCGCATAACCGGGCCCCCGCCCGCGAAGGTGAAGAACCCGAACCTCACGGGGGCCAACAACCCGGTCAGGTTCTACACCTACACCTTCGTTCCGAAGGACCGGAAGCCGGGCGAGAAGCTGCCGCTGCTCATGCTGCCGCACGGCGGCGTGCACGCCGACTTCACGACGTATCACACGCACATCCTGCGCGAGCTGCTGGCCCAGGGCTACGTGGTGGTGGCGCCCGAGTACCGCGGCTCCACCGGCTACGGCAAGGGCTTCTATGAACGGATCGACTACGGCGGCCGCGAGGTGGACGACTGCCACGCCGCGGTGCAGTGGGCGCTCGAGAACTTCGACTTCGTGGACCGGAACCGCGTGGGGCTCATCGGCTGGAGCCACGGTGGCCTCATCGTGCTGATGTCGGCCTTCCAGCACCCGAAGGACTACAAGTGCGTCTTCGCCGGCATGCCGGTCTCCGACCTGGTGCAGCGCATGGGCTACTCGGACGAGGGCTACCGCGCGGACTTCAGCGCGCCGTACCACATCGGGCAGACGGCCGAGCAGAACATCGAGGAGTACAAGAAGCGCTCGCCGGTGTGGCACGCGAGCGAGCTGGAGATCCCGCTGCGGATCCACACCAACACCAACGACGACGATGTGCGCTACGTCGAGGTGCAGCACCTCATCGAGGCGCTCAAGGCGGCGGGGAAGCAGTTCGAGTACGAGGTGTTCCAGGACGCGCCGGGCGGGCACAGCGCGGACCGGCTGGACTCCATGTTCGCGCGCGAGAAGCGCAGGGAGATCTACCGCTTCCTGGCGAAGTACCTGAACCCGCCGCGGCCGGCGAAGTAGGCGCGCGGGGGGACGGGGCCGCGGGTCGCGGCGCTTCGGTGCAGTGCGGGGCGTCCGCGACCGGCGGGCGCCCCGCGCGTATCGGGGGCGCTCAGCGTGCCAGCAGGCGCCGCGTCCGTGCCACGAGCGCCGCGTAGTCCTCGTCGCGGAACGGACCCGCGTGCCGCCACGCCACCCGGCCGGAGGCGTCGAGCAGCAGGAGGCAGGCGTCGTCGGGCGCCGAGGGGCCGATGCGCTTCTTCCACGGCCCGGTCCCGCCGTAGACCGTGACCACGTTCTCGTGCAGGACGCGCGGGGTGCCGCGCCGCATCTCGCCGTCGATGAAGGGGCGGGCCAGGCGGGCCGCACCCCCGATCATCGGCACCTCGAAGAAGGTGACCGCGCTGTCCGCGCCGAAGTCGCGCCGGAAGCGCTCCGTCCAGGCCTCCACGGCGAACCGCGAGGCGTAGCTGAAGCCCATCGCGACCAGTGCCACGCGCCCGCGGGCCGCCTCGGGCAGGGAGGCCTTGCGGCCCGACAGGAACCGGCCCGTTAGCGGTGGCATGGTGTCCCCGGGGGCGAGGGCGGCGGTCGCTTCCGGCGCGGCCAGCGACAGGACTCCGGCGAGGACCAGGCGTGGGAGCATGGCGTCGCTTGGGATGCCTGCGCCGCGCGGCCGCGGGCCTGCACAAGGTTGGCTCGGCGGTGACGCCCGGTGGCCGCCGCGCTTCAGATCCCGAACCAGCGCGCCACGAGGCTGCGGGCCAGCGACGGGTCGTCGGTCCCCTTCACGATGGCGCGCCCGTCCGCGAACAGCGTCAGCTCGTGCGGCGGCGAACGGAAGCGCAGGACGTGCTCGCCCGCGGACACCTCGCCCAGCGGCCGCAGGCGCTCCGCGATGGCGGCGAAGTCGGGCCGCACCCCCGTGGAAGGCCGGACGATGACGGCCTGCCGGCCGCACAGCGACTCCGCGGGGGCACGCGGGGCGTCGAGGAACTCGAAGCGCCGCGCGCCGCAGCAGGGGCAGGCCGGGTCCCGCGCCGGCAGCTCCACGCGCTGCAGTCTCAGGTCCCAGACGTCCGCGCTCACCAGCACGGGCGGCTCGGGGACCTCGCGCGTGACCAGCCAGCGCAGGGCCTGCGCCACCTGAAGGGAGGCGGTGAGATGGGCGACCGGTCCGACGATGCCCACCGTGTCGCAGGTGGGGCTGGAGCCCGGGGCGGGCAGCTCGGGCTGGATGCAGCGCAGGCAGGGCGTGCGCCCGGGCACGACGAGGGTGCTCACGCCGTAGCTGCCGACGCACGCGCCGTAGACCCACGGGCGTCCCTCGCGCACGCAGGCGTCGTTGAGAAGGAAGCGCCCCTCGAAGTTGTCGAAGCCGTCCACCACGAGGTCCACGCCCGCGAGCAGGTCGAGCACGTTCCCCGCGTCCAGGTCCGCGACCACCGGCTCGACAGTGACCTCGCCATTGATACGCCCCAGGTGGCGGGCGGCGGCCACGGCCTTCGGTACGCAGTCTCGCACGTCGGCCTCGTCGAAGAGCGCCTGGCGCTGGAGGTTCGTGAGGTCCACGACGTCGCGGTCCACGACGCGCAGGAAGCCGACCCCGGCGCGCGCCAGCAGGTTCGCCGACTGGGCCCCGAGGCCACCGCAGCCGGTGAGCAGCACGCGCGCGGCGCGCAGCCGCTCCTGTCCCGCCGCGCCGATGGGGGCGTAGAGCGTCTGGCGGGAGTAGCGGTCGTCGTCGAGCGGGGACATGGCGCCTCCCTCATCTCCCGGGATCAGCCGCCGCCGATCAGGTGCACGACCTCCACGACGTCGCCGTCGTGGAGGATGGTCGTCGCGAGCCGGTCCCGCTTGACGACCTGCTTGTTCACGAACACCACCTTGAGCGGGAACGTGTACACCTTCTCGCGCAGCAGGCCCTCGACGGTGAGGCCCTCGCCGCACGGATGGGGATCGCCGTTGACGGTGATCGTCATCGCTACTCCGTCACGCCGTGCGAGCGCAGCAGCTCGACCACGCCCGGCACCTTGTCGATGCCCAGCGAGCGCACCTTGGCCAGCGTGGGGATGCCGTCGCTCGTCCAGCCGCGCCGCTTGTAGACGGCGTCGAGCAGCTTCTCGTAGCGGTCCTCGCGCCAGCGCCGCAGTGCCGCGCGCTTCTGCTCCAGCGTCATGGAGGCCGGGTCGAGGCCGACCTCCTCCTGGAGCTGCTTGTCGAAGCGCTCCTGGCGGGAGAGGTACTCCTCCGCCGTGACGGGGCCCTGCGCGCGGTAGGGGATGGCGTCGTGCTGCCGGCGCCCGAAGCCCATCTTCAGATTGAACAGGCGCTGGAAGTTGTAGACCCGCTCGCTCTGCACGATGAGGTCCGCGGGCGTGACCTCGCGGCCCGTCATGCCGGCCACGAAGTCGCAGTAGCCCTGCACGTGCCGGGGCACCTTGGCCGGCGCGCCGGACTCGGCGTTGTCCTCGGGCTCCACGTCGTTCCACAACAGCTTGCACAGGCCGTTCAGCCCGAACCAGGTGCGCCACATGGGGAAGTAGTGCAGCGCCTCGGCCTTGTCCTCGAAGGTCGGGATCTGCTTGTTGACCATGTCCATGAAGATGAGCCAGGCCTCGTCGTGCTGCGGGCCCTTGAGGGCGATGCCATAGCCGCCCTGCTGGGCGAGGGACTCCTTGCAGATGTAGCCGGAGTACTCGAGCCCCTTGGCCTCCATCCCGATGTCGTGCAGGAAGGCGGGGTCCGCGCCGAAGCGCTCGGCGAAGATCCGTTTCATGCGCCGCACGCCCTGGCCCGCGATCAGGCCGAAGCCCTCGCCGCGGGCCATCTGGTGCAGCACCTCGAGCGTGCCATCGATGGCGCCGAAGCCGAGCTCGAGCCCGCCCGTGCGCTCCTGGTTCAGCACGCCGGCCTCGTAGCACTCCATCACGAAGGCCATGAGGGTGCCGAAGGAGATGGTGTCCAGCCCGTAATGGTCGCAGTAGTAGTTGATCTCGACGATGGCCCAGGGCTCGAAGATCTCCAGGTTGCTGCCGGCGCACGAGACGGTCTCGTACTCGGGGCCGTCCACGAGGACGCTCTTGCCCTTGTCGGGCCCGGTGCGCAGCACGTGGCCGTCCACCGCCTTGGCGCAGGCCATGTCGCAGCCCAGCGAGCAGCCGTCGGGCACGCCCTGGGTGAAGATCGTCTTGAACTTGTCCGAGGCGATCCGGTGGGTCTCGGGGTGCCGGCCGAAGCGGTAGTTGTGGACCGGGAGCAGGTCGTAGTCGTCCATGATCTCGGTCAGGTGCGCCGTGCCCACCTCGCGCATGTGGCACTGCTGGTGATCGAGCATCACGACCTCGCGCGTCAGCTCGGCTCCGGCGCGGCGGATGCGGTCGGCGTCCACCGGGTGGTTGGGGTCGTCCGCGAAGCGGATGGCGCCGGTGGGGCAGACGTTGGCGCAGGCCATGCAGCCCACGCAGTCGGCCGGCTGCTCGCCGAAGGGCATGGCCACGCGCCGGCTCTCGCCGCGGCCCTCGAAGGTCAGCACGCGGTGCCAGACGCCCTCGTGGCACAGGCGCACGCACAGCCCGCACAGGATGCAGGCATGCGGGTTCTCGTTGCGCTGCGGGTGGGACATGCGCGGCGCGGTGACGCCGGCGTCGCGGGCCATGTCCTGGACGACCTTCACGTTCGGCCAGCGGGCCAGCATCATCTCGAGGACCACGCCGCGCACCTTGAGCGCCCGCGGGCTGCGCGTGTGCACCTCGCAGGCGCGCTGGAGCGGGTAGTTGCAGGCCGTGACCACGCGCTGCTTCCGCCCGTCGTCGACCTCGACGCTGCACACCCGGCAGACGGCGTAGGGCTCGACGAGGGGGCTGTCGCAGAGGGTGGGGATGGGCACCCCGAGCTGCTTCGCGGCCGCCAGGATCGTGGTGCCCGCGGCGACCTCGGTCTTCATGCCGTCGATGGTGACGGGGATCATGTCGGGTCCCTTCGCGGCGCTCATCGGACCACCACCGCGTCGTCGTTGCACACGTCCATGCAGGTGCCGCACTGGATGCACTTGACCTGGTCGATGACGTGGAGCTTGTGCCGCTCGCCGGCGATGGCGTCGGTCGGGCAGACCTTCACGCACGAGGTGCAGCCGGTGCAGTCCTCGGTGATGTGGTAGTGGATGAGGGCCTTGCACACCCCGGCCGGGCAGCGCCGCTCGCGGATGTGGGCCGCGTACTCGTCGCGGAAGTAGCGCAGCGTGGACAGCACGGGATTGGCCGCGGTCTGCCCGAGGCCGCACAGCGAGCCGTCGGCGAGCGCGGCCCCCAGGTCGTCGAGCAGCGCGAGATCGTCCTCGCGCCCCTCGCCGCGGGTGATGCGCACCAGGATCTCGCGCAGGCTCACCAGCCCCTCGCGGCACGGCGCGCACTTGCCGCACGACTCGTCGCACAGGAAATCGACGAAGTAGCGCGCCACGTCCACCATGCAGGCGCGGTCGTCCATGACGATCATGCCGCCGGATCCCATCATGGACCCGGCCTCGACCAGGGTGTCGAAGTCCACCGCGAGGTCGAGCTTGGACTCGGGCAGGCACCCGCCGGACGGGCCGCCGGTCTGCACGGCCTTGAAGCGGCGCCCGTTCGGGATGCCGCCGCCGATGTCGAAGACGATCTCGCGCAGGGTGATGCCCATCGGGACCTCGACCAGCCCCGAGTTGCGCACGTTGCCGACCAGCGAGAAGACCTTGGTGCCGCTGCTGCCGCCCCAGGGCGACTTCGAGACGTCGCCGGTGCCGATCCCGGCGAACCACTCGGGGCCGTTGAGGATGATCTGCGGGACGTTGGCCCAGGTCTCGACGTTGTTCAGCACGGTGGGCTGGTTGCGGTAGCCGTACTCGACGGTGTGCACGTACTTGGCGCGCGGCTCGCCCGCGCGGCCCTCCATCGAGGCCATGAGCGCGGTGGACTCGCCGCACACGAAGGCGCCGGCGCCCTGGTGGATGGTGATGTCGAATTCCATCCCGGTGGCCATGATGTCCCGGCCGAGCAGGCCCCACTCGCGGGCCTGGGCGATGGCCTTGCGCAGGCGCTGCAGGGCCAGCGGGTACTCGAGGCGGATGTAGACGAAGCCCTCCACCGCCCCCAGCGCGCGCGCGCCGATGAGCATGCCCTCGATGATGGCGTGGGGGTCGGCCTCGACGATGCTGCGGTCCATGAAGGCGCCCGGGTCGCCCTCGTCGCCGTTGCAGACGACGTAGGGCCGCACGCCGCGCGTGCGGGCCGCCTCGCGGCAGGACTCCCACTTGACCCCGGCGGGGAAGCCGCCGCCGCCGCGGCCGCGCAGCCCCGAGCGGACCAGCGTCCGGACGATGGCGTCGCCCTCCACGCCGTCGCGCAGGATGTCGCGCAGGGCGCGGTAGGCGCCGGCGCGGATCGCGTCCTGGATGTCCTCGGGATCGATGCGTCCCCGGTTGCGCAGGGCGATGCACTGCTGCTTGGCGAAGAACTCGATGTCCTTCTCGAGCGGGATGGGCCGCGCCTCGCCGTCCGAGCGGTAGAGGAAGTCCTCGTAGGGCTTCTTCTGCACGAAGTGCGACTCGATCAGGGCGGGGACGGCCTCGGGCTTGAGGCGCTCGTAGAAGACGCCCTCGGGCTGCACCACGCAGATGGGGCCGTGGGCGCAGAAGCCGTTGCAGCCGGTGGCGACCACCTTGATGCGTCCGGCGAGCCCGCGGCGCTCGAGCTCCTGGCGGAACGCGTCGCGCAGCGGGAGGGACTTGGCCGAGACGCAGCCGGTGCCGGCGCACACCATCAGCATGGACGACCAGCCCTCGTGCGCCCGCTGCGCCTGCTGCGCCAGGGTGTCGAGGTTCTCGAGGGTCACCCTAGGCATCGCCGTCCTCCGCGCTGGCCGCCTTCGCCTGCAGGACCGCGGAGCCGGTCTTGCGGTGGCGCCGCATCAGCTTGCCCACCTTGGAGGAGTCCACCCCGCCCAGCAGGTCCCCGCCGATCGTGACCACCGGGGCGAGGCCGCAGCAGCCCAGGCAGCGCACGCCGTCGAGGCTGTACTTGAGGTCGGGCGTGGTCTGGCCCGGTTGCACGCCCAGCTCGCGGCTGAAGGCCTCGAGCACGCGCGCCGAGCCCTGCACGTGACAGGCCGTGCCGGTGCAGACCTGGATCGCGTGCTCGCCGCGGGGCTCCAGCGAGAAGGCCCTGAAGAAGGTCGCGATGTGGTAGAGGCGCCCCATTTCGGCGCCGGTGCGCTCCGCGATGCGCTCGAGCGCGGGCTTCGGCAGGTGCCGGAAGCGGCTCTGCACGTCCTGCAGCATCTCCACCGCGAACTCGGCGTTGGCACTCCAGCGGTCGACGATGGTGTCGACCTCGATCGCGTCCGGGGCGATCACGGACTTCGCGGGCTCCTTCACGTCCGGGCTCACGGGGCCTCCACGGACAGGGCCCAGCGCGGGCGGTTGCGCACGGTCTTGGCCACGATCGCCTTGAGGTTCTTGTTCATCATGACGGTGCCCAGGCCGCCGCGGCCGGCCTGCTTGAGCCGGGGCTCGCGGCGCTTCCAGTCGTAGAACGAGACGTTGATGCAGCCGATCAGGGTGTGCAGCGCCCCCTGGCCCGCGGACACCACGGAGATGCTCTGCAGCTCGTCGCTGGTGCGGGCGTAGAGGCGATGGAGCTGGCTGGCCACGTCGTAGGAGTTGATCCCTTCGAGGGGGGCGGTCTCGATCGTGACCCGGTGCTCGTCCCCGTCGATCACGAGCGCCACGAACTCGCGGGCCTTGCCGCGCACCTCGAGGGCATCGAAGCCGGCGAACTTGAGCAGCGGGCCGAAGTGCCCGCCGACGTTGCAGTCCATGACCGAGCCGGTCAGCGGCGAGATGCCCGTGACCAGGCACTTGCCCGAGCCCGAGAAGTAGGGGGTGCCGCCCAGCGGCCCCGCCGAGAAGTAGAGGCCGTTGCGCGGGTCGTCCCAGGGGATGGGGCCGGGGATTGACTGCCACATCAGGTGCAGGTCGAAGCCCTTGCCGCCCGTGAAGAACTCCTTCATGTACGGCGTCACCGGCCTGATCCCGATGCGGTTCTCGCCGAGATCCACATGCAGGGTCCGGTTCGCGTAGCCGTGCTCGACCTGCCCGGGCGGGTAGTCGAGCGCGGCGAGGATCCGGTGGGCGGCCTTCATCTCCTTGAGTCCGGTGGGATCCATGCGGTCTCCGAGCACTCGAGGGTGGTTCCGGGGTTTTGCGACCACGGAGTATGCCACAACCTCCGGACGTTTTCAGGGCGCGGGCGGCTCCCGGCGGGTTCCCGCCCCGCGGGATGTGCGGGGCACGCCGGCTGGGATAGAATGCCGCGCGATCCAACCCGCGGAGGACGAGGCATGCTCTGCACCCGCTTCACCAGCGAGCCGATCTGCGACTACTCGAGGGACGAGAACGTCGCCGGCGTGGGACGGGCGGTCGAGGCGCTCGAGCGCCGGCTCGACGCCTACCACCCGGCGGTCATCGGGGGGCGCCCGGTCGAGACCGAGAAGTCGATCGTCTCGCGCTGCCCGGCGCTGCCCGAACGCATCGTCGGCCGCGCCGCCTCCTGCACCCGCGCCCACGTGGACGAGGCCATCGCCGGGGCGCAGCGCGCCTTCGCGACCTGGGCCCGAACCGACCCCGAGGTGCGGGCCGACGTCCTCGTCAGGCTCGCCTCTCTCATCCGCCGCGACCGCTTCGACTTCATCGCGCTGCTGGGCATGGAGATCGGCAAGGACTGGTACGAGGCCGATGCCGAGATCGCGGAGGCCATCGACTTCTGCGAGTACTACGCCCGGCTGGCCATCCGGCACTTCCAGTACCAGCCGCTCACGCGGCTCACCACCGAGGACAACTGCTACTACTACATCCCGCTGGGGGTGGGGGCGGTGATCTCCCCGTGGAACTTCCCGCTCGCCATCCTGGCCGGGATGACCATGGCCGCGGTGGTGAGCGGGAACACGGTGGTGGTGAAGCCCTCCTCGGACACCCCCGTGATCGCCGCGCGCCTGGTGGCGCTGGCCCGTGAGGCCGGTGTCCCGGACGGCGTCATCAACCTCGTGCCGGGCTCGGGGGGCGAGATCGGGGACCACCTCGTCACGCATCCGGACGTGCGGTTCGTGGCCTTCACGGGCTCGGCCGACGTCGGCCTGCGCATCGGCGAGCTGATCTCCAAGCCCCGCCCCGACCGCCGCTGGATGACCCGCTACGTCTCCGAGATGGGCGGCAAGAACGCCATCATCGTGGACGAGACCGCGGACCTCGACGCGGCCTCGACCGGCGTGGTGCGCTCGGCGTTCGGCTTCCAGGGGCAGAAGTGCTCGGCCTGTTCGCGCCTCGTGGTGCACCGCGACGTGAAGGAGCGGCTGCTCGGGATGATCCTGGAGAAGACCCGCAAGATGCCCGCGGGTCTTCCGTGGGCGGAGCCCTGCATCTTCACCGGGCCGGTGGCGAACGAGTCGGCGTTCCGCGGCATCCTCACGGCCATCGAGACCGGCAAGGGGGAGGGGCGCCTGCTGCTCGGCGGGCACGCCCTGGAGCGGCCCGGGTACTTCGTCGCGCCCACCATCTTCGACGGCGTCACCTCCCGTTCGTTCCTCGGCCAGGAGGAGATCTTCGGCCCGGTGCTGGGGGTGATCGAGGCCGGGAGCTTCGAGGAGGCCCTCGGGATCGCCAACGACACGCGCTACGGCCTCACCGGCGCGGTCTACTCGACGAGCATCGAGCGTCTCGACCGGGCCAAGCACGAGTTCCACTGCGGGAACCTGTACCTGAACCGCGGCTGTACCGGCGCGCTCGTGGGCGTGCACCCGTTCGGCGGGTTCAACCTCTCGGGTACCGACTCGAAGGCGGGCGGGCCCGACTACCTCATGAACTTCACGCAGGGCAAGACCACGTCCGAGCGGGTGACGGTCCTGCGCCTGCCGGGCGTCGGCGTGTGACGGGCGCGGGTGGGGACGGGCGCGCCCGGGCGGGACTGGCCGCACTGCTGTTCCCGCGCACGCCGCGCACCTTCCGCGGGGCGCGCGCCTGGCAGATCGCCGCGCGCACCGTCCACATCGCCGCCATGGGGCTCGTGCTCGGGGGGCTGGCCTTCCGGGCGCCGCCGCGCGACCTGCTGGCGCCGGTGCTGCTCACCGTGGCGAGCGGGCTGGCGCTGCTGGGCATCGACCTGTGGAAGAGCTGCGCCGTGCTGTGGCAGGGGACCGGCGTCGCGGTGCTCCTGAAGCTGGCGCTGCTCGGCCTGGGCGAGCTGTTTCCCGGGACGCGGCTCGAGTGGTACCTCGCGGCCACCGTGATCGCCTCGGTGGGCTCGCACATGCCGGCCGCCTGGCGGCACTGGTCCTTCCTCGAGGGCCGGGTGCCGCAGCCCACGCCGCAGGACGCGCCGCCGGAGGGGGACGGATGATCGGCTACCGGGAGGCGCTGCGGCGGGTGCTGGAGGCGGCGCCGGCGCTGCCCTCCGAGCGGTTGTCCCTGGCCGCTGCGGTCGGGCTGGTCGCGGCGGAGGACGTGGTGGCGACCGATCCCGTGCCGCCGTTCGCCAACTCGGGCGTGGACGGCTTCGCGGTGCGGGCGGAGGACGTCGAGGGCGCGGGGCCGGATGCGCCGGTACGCCTGCGCCTGCTGGCCGAGGTGGCGGCCGGCCAGGTCGCGGCCTGCGAGGTCGTGCCGGGGACCACGCTCGGGATCATGACCGGCGCCCCGCTGCCCCCGGGCACCGGGGCCATCGTCATGGTGGAGGACGCCCGCGTGGCCGGCGACTGGGTCGAGATCCTCCGCGCCGTGCGGCCCGGCGCCAACGTCCGGCCGGCCGGGGAGGACCTCGCGGCCGGCGCGCGCGTGGTGGAGCGGGGCACGGTGCTGAGGCCGGCCGACATCGGCCTGCTGGCGGAGGTGGGCCACGGCGAGGTGCTCGTGACCCGCCGGGCGCGCATCGCGGTGGTCACCACCGGGGACGAGTTGGTGGACGTCTCCGAGATCCCGGGCCCCGGCCGCATCCGCGACGCCAACGTGCACGCCCTGTGCGCGCAGGCCCGCTCCTGCGGCGCGGTCGCCGTGCCGTTCGCGCGCGTGCCGGACCGGCGCGAGGAGCTGGCGCGCGCGCTGCGCGCGGCGGCGGACGCGGCCGATGTGATCGCGACCACGGGCGGCATCTCCATGGGCGAGTACGACCTCGTCAAGGAGGTGCTCGAGGAGCTGGGCGCGGAGCGCGCCTTCTGGCGCGTGGCCCAGAAGCCGGCCGGCCCGCTCGGTTTCTGGCGGCTGGGCGGCCGGCCCACCTTCGGCATCCCCGGCAACCCCGTGGCGGCGATGCTCGTGATGGAGGAGTACGTGCGGCCGCTGCTGCGGCGCATGATGGGCTTCGCGCGCCTGTTCCGCCCCGAGCGTGAGGGCGTGCTCGACGCGCCGTGGCAGAAGCGTCAGTCCGACGGCCGCCTGCACTTCCTGCGCGTGGTGGCGCGGGAGACGGAAGGCGTCCTGCGGGCCGTGCCCTCGGGGCCGCAGGGCTCCGGAGTGCTGTCCTCCCTGGCGCGAGCCAACGCCCTCGCGCTCGTGCCCGAGGATGCCGCGGCCGTCCCGCAGGGTGCCCGTGTGCTTGTCCACCTCATCGAGGAGGCCGAGGACCACTGACCCGGGAGGCGGTCCCGCGGGTGCCGCCTTTCCCGTCCCGGACGTGCTCTATCCCTTGACCTCGTCCCCGACTTGGTCCGTAATACGCCGAACCCCTACCCCACGACACGGGAGAGCCCATGAGCGACGAGAAGAAGAGCGCAGCGCCCGAAGGCGCCGGGGCCGTGGCCGCGGCGGAGACGAAGCCGAATCCCTGGCGCGAGATCGCCCAGCCGTTCGTGGACGTCTGGCACGCGCCGCGGGCCCTGTGGGGCGTGAACCTCGGCTACATGCTCGAGGGCCTGGCCTACTTCGGGGTGCTCGGCTACCTCGCCATCTACTTCTCGGAGACCGTCTTCGCGGGCGTGCCGAACCCGGACACCATCGCCCACAGCATGGTGATGGTGCTGACGGCGGGCATCACCATTGCCATGCTCTTCCTGGGCTTCGTCCCTGACAAGTGGGGCGTGCGGCGGGCGCTGCTCTGGGCGTTCGTGCTCCTCATCGTCGGGCGCGTGCTGATCGCCGGGGCGCCCACCGTCCTGCACCTGCGGGCCGGCCTGTGGTCGCCGCTCCACCTCGCCACCATGGCGGGCATCCTGATCGTGGTCGTGGGCTACGGCATGTACCAGCCCGCGGCCTACGCGGCGGTGAGGCAGTTCACCACGCCCACGACCTCGGGCATGGCCTACGCGATGCTCTACGCCCTGATGAACCTGGGCGGCTGGTTCCCGACCTTCGCCTTCCTGCTCCGGGACAGGGATTTCGCGAACCTGGGCATCCCGGGCACGTTCTGGGTCTACGTCGGGATCACGGTGGTCGGCCTGGTGTCCACGGTCGTGCTGCTCACCTCGAAGACCGTGGCGAACGCCATCGAGAAGGCGAAGGCCGACACGGCGCAGGAGCACGCCGCCGCCGAGGCCGCGGGTAAGAAGCCGGCCGAGGCCGCCGCCGGTCAGAGCGGCCGCATGCCGCCGTTCCAGATGTGGCTGCTGGCGGCGGGGCTGGTGGTGGCGCTCTACCTGCGGGTGCCCGCGCCCTGGAACCTGTACGCCGCCGCCGGCGTCGCCGTGGCCTGGGTCGCCCTCTCGCTGATCCCCGCCAGCGGTCGCTTCCTGGCGCGCCACCCGCTCGCGGACCTGAAGTTCTTCTTCTTCATCTTCGCCCTCATCCCGGTGCAGACGCTCTTCACCTACAACTGGCTCGTGCTGCCCGAGTACATCTCGAGGGCCTACACGGGCTGGGTCGGCAGGTACTTCGAGATCGGCTCCAACTTCAACCCCATCCTGATCTTCATCCTCACGCCCATCATCGCGGCGCTGACGCTCAAGCGGAAGGTCTACAACATGATGATCTGGGGCACCTTCATCATGGCGGCCCCGGCCTTCCTGCTCGCGCTCGGCCCCTCGCCCTTGACGCTGTTCTCCTACATCGTGATCATGACGGTCGGCGAGGCCATGTGGTCGCCGCGCTTCCTGCAGTACGCCGCCGAGATCGCGCCCGAGGGGCGGACCGGCGAGTACATGGGCGTGGCCCAGCTGCCCTGGTTCCTCACCAAGGTCCTCGTGCCCGCGCTGTACTCCGGCTGGATGATGGATCGCTTCTGTCCGGCGGGAAGGACGCCGGACCAGTTGAACACCCAGCCGATGTGGCTCATCTTCGGCATCATCGCGATGGGATCCACCGTCCTCCTCGTCCTCGCCAGGGGCTGGATCGGCAAGGACTTCAAGACCAAGGCGGCATAGGGGGCCTCATGACCGACGCGATCCAGACTCCGGCCGGCCTCTTCCACCCCTCGCGGCGGACCTTCCGCTTCGCGGTGCTCGTCATCGCCGGCCTGCTGACGTACGGCAGCTACTTCGCCTACGACTCGGTGGGCGCCATCTCGGACACGCTGTTGAAGGCGTGGAACACCCAGCAGGAGGGCATCGGGCTCCTGTACACCCTCTACTCGGTCGCCGCGATCGTCTCCGTGTTCGCCGGGGGCATGCTGACCGACCGGATCGGCACGCGCTGGGCCAGCCTGCTGTTCTCCTCTCTCATCGTGATCGGGGCCTGCATCGTGGCGCTCGCGCCGGGCGTCACCATGGCCTACGTCGGGCGCTTCATCTTCGGGGCCGGCAGCGAGTCGCTGGTCGTGGCGCAGAACGCCATCCTCACCCGCTGGTTCCGCGGCAAGGAGCTGGCGCTCTCCTTCGGCATCACGCTGGCCATCGCCCGGCTGGGCACGCTGTTCTCCTTCAACACCGAGGCGCTCATTGCCAGCCGCCTGGGCTGGCAGGTCGCGCTGTGGGCGGCGGCCGGCCTGTGCGGCCTGAGCCTGCTCGCGAACGTCGTCTACTACGTGCTGGACAGGCGGGGCGAGCGGGTGCTGGGCCTGGCCGACGCCGGGGCGGGGGACAAGATCGTCTTCGCCGACATCAAGAAGTTCGGCGCGTCGTACTGGTACGTCGTCTTCCTGTGCCTGACCTTCTACTCGGCCATCTTCCCGTTCACCGCGCTCTCCACCAACTTCTTCCACGAGAAGTGGGGCCTGCCGCTCACGGTGGACCAGGGCGGCAGCTTCCTCTACGCGGCGTTCCGGGACATGCTGCACATGTTCTCGACCGCGCCCGGGACCTCGTCCATCATCATCTTCGCGTCCATGTGCTTCGCGCCGTTCGCGGGCGGGCTGGTGGACCGCGTCGGCAAGCGCGCGAGCCTCATGATCCTGGGCGCGCTGCTCATGATCCCGTGCTACCTGGCCATGGGCTTCACGACCATGCCGCCGCGGTTCCCGATGATCCTGCTGGGCGCGGCCTTCGTGCTGGTGCCCGCCGCGATGTGGCCCTCGGTGCCGCTCATCGTGGAGAAGAACCGGGTGGGCACGGCCTTCGGCCTGATGACCATGATCCAGAACATCGGGCTCGGCTTCTTCCCGTGGCTCAACGGCAGGCTGCGGGTCGCCACGGAGAGCTACTCGGCGAGCATGATCATGTTCGCCCTGCTCGGGCTCACGGGCCTCGTCTTCGCCATCCTGCTCAAGCGCAGCGACCTGCGCAGCGGCGGGGTGCTGGACCGCGCGCACCCGGAGGCGTGAGCGGGTGGCGCGGGGAGTGGATGATCGCGGACGGCCGGCCGCGCAGGCGACCGGCCGCCCTTCGTTGATTCGGTCGAGAGGGCTGCGGTAGCATCCCGCGAACTTCACCCACCAGGAGGCCGAGCATGGCTCAGAATCAACAGGCTGGACAGGGAGGCGGGGCGGGCCAGCTGCACCCGGCGGCGTATCGGGAGCTGCAGCCCGGCGAGGTCTACGAGCCGTACGTGCCGGCGGCGGCGTCCGTGCCGGAGTTCACGGCCCGGTCCGTCACCCTGGGCATCATCATGGTCGTCGTCTTCGCGGTGGCCTCGACCTACTCGGGCCTCAAGGTCGCGCAGGTGATGGAGGCGGCGATCCCCATCAGCATCCTGGCGGTGGGGGTGTCCGGCCTCTTCAAGAAGAAGAACACGATCCTCGAGAACGTGATCGTGCAGAGCATCGGTGGCGCCTCCGGCCTGATCGTCGCGGGCTCCATCTTCACGCTCCCGGCGCTCTACATCATGAACGTCGCGCCCGGCACGCTGTCGATGCTGCTGACCATCTTCATCGTCTCGGTGCTGGGGGCGTCTCTCGGCCTGTTCTTCCTGATCCCGCTGCGGCGCTACTTCGTGGCCGAGCAGCACGGGAAGCTGCCGTTCCCCGAGGCCACCGCCATCAACGAGGTCTACGTCACCGGCGAGAAGGGCGGGGAGCAGGCCAAGACCCTCGTGGTCGCCGCCTGCGTCGGGGGCGTCTACGACTTCCTCGCCGTCACGGTGCGCGCCTGGAACGAGATCGTGAACTTCCGCTTCATCCCGCTGGTGGAGGACCTGGCCACGAAGTTCAGGGCGACGATCAGCCTCAACGCGGTGAGCCTGATCCTGGGCCTGGGCTACATCACCGGCCTGCGCTTCTCGGCCATCATCTGCGCGGGCGGGTTCTTCTCCGCCCTGATCGTGGTGCCCCTCGTCTACCACTTCGGCCAGCACATCCCGGCGCTCATGATCCCGCCGGCCCCGTTGCCCGGGTTCCCGAACCTCATCCCCGACATGAACGCCAACCAGGTCTTCCGCCTCTACGCCCAGCGCATCGGCGTGGGCGCCATGGCGGGGGCCGGGATCATCGGCATCATCCGGGCGCTGCCGACCATCGTCCGGGCCTTCTCGCTCGGCTTCAAGCAGGTCTTCCATCCCCACGCCCACGCCGACGGCGTGCCGCGCACCGACCGCGACCTCAAGATGAGCACCGTGCTCGGCGGGATCGTCCTGTGCGCCGTCGCCATCGGGCTGTTCTTCTACTTCCTGCTCAGCAAGGGCGACCCCGCGGTGGCCAGCAAGGCCCCGCAGATCGCGCTCACCGGACTGGCGATCGCCTTCGTGTTCGCCTTCCTGTTCACCACGGTCGCCGCGCTGGCCACGGCGATGACCGGCAACAACCCGATCTCCGGCATGACGCTGGTGACCCTCATCATCGGCTCCAGCGCGCTGGTCGCGGTCGGCCTCGAAGGGCAGTTCGGGAAGTACGCGGCGATCGTGATGGGCGCCGTGGTGTGCACCTCGCTCTCCATGGCGGGCGGCTTCGTCACCGACCTCAAGGTCGGCTACTGGCTGGGCTCGACGCCGCGCTACCAGCAGCTCTCGAAGGTGATCGGGACGCTGTTCGCGGCCGTGGGCGTCGCCCTGACGGTGCTGCTCATCCACAAGGCCTACGGGCACCCCGACCCGGCGACGGGCCAGTTCATCTCGGGCTTCATGGACCCGAGGGTGCCCGCGCCGCAGGCCAACCTGTTCGCGACCATCCTCTCGGGCATCTTCGACAAGGCGCCGGTGACCTGGCTGCTCTACAGTGTGGGCCTGGTGCTCTCCGTGCTGCTGCTCATGATGAACATCCCGCCGCTCGCCTTCGCCATCGGCATGTACCTGCCGCTGCAGATCAACACCCCGCTCTTCATCGGCGGACTGATCTCCCACTGGGTCGCGAAGTCCAGCAAGGACCCCAAGGTCTCCGAGGCCCGCGCCAACCGCGGCACGCTGCTGGCCAGCGGCTTCATCGCCGGCGGGGCGCTCGCGGGCGTGCTCGGGGCGGTGCTCAACCTCGTCAAGACGAGCATCCCGGACCCGGAAGTGGCGGGTGACTTCAAGTCCCTGGCCAAGCTCATGGAGCTGCCGAACCTCCTGCACTTCAGCCCGGACATCCCCGCGGCGCAGATCCTCTCGATCGTGTTCTTCGTCGGACTCTGCCTGTTCCTGTACTTCGACTCGAGGCGCGCGAAGGCCTAGGGCCGGGCCCGCCCGGATCCCGGAACGCACGAGGCCGCGCGGAGCATCCTCCGCGCGGCCCCGGCGTCGGGGGGGCGGTGGCTCAGCTGGGCCGCGCCTTGCGGTAGCGCAGGTGGTCGCCGCGGTTCTCGATGGTCGCCGTGCGGATGTCCGGGAACTTGCGGCGGCACTCGGCGTTGGCCGGGCCGTACCGGCACTCGAAGAAGCCCCCGTGCATGGGCAGGAACATCTCGGGCGCGAGCGTCCGCAGCGTGTAGTCCGCTCCGATCTCCACGGCGACGTGGTCGCCGAAGTTGCAGCCGCTGATGGGCAGGAACGCGATGTCGGGCCTGAGCCCCTGCGCCTTGATGAACTCGATCTCGGGCGTGTAGTCGCCGCTCAGGTCGCGGTGCCGGTTGGCGTGGTCGCCGGCGTGGAAGATGACCAGGCCGTCCACCTCCACCACGAAGCCGACCCCGCTGTCGTTGGAGCGGATGCTGGTCACCCGCATGCCGTCCACGGTGCGCGTCTCGCGCGGGGGCATGAGCACGTGGGCCGGAGCCGAGTCGGGCCGGAAGCCGAGTACGTAGTTGATGCCGGGCAGTTGGTCGCGCCAGCGGAAGATGCCGGGGTCGAAGTGGTCGCCGTGCTCGTGCGAGGCGAAGACGGTCACGCGCTGGCCGCGCAGCTCGGCCGGGTCGATGTTCCCGTTGCACAGCCCGGGCCGGTCCGGCGGGCGCCCCAGGAAGCTCACGCCGCAGTCGAAGACGAGGAAGTGCTCGCGCGTCTTGACCGCCCAGCCGCTGTGGCCCAGGTACCAGATGGCGGCCTCGCCGGCGGTGACCCGCTTCGTGCCGGCCAGGCCCGGCCCCGCCGTCGTCTTCGAGGCCGTGCCCGGAGCGCCACGTGCGGCGAGCAGGTCGGCCACGCTGCGGTGCCCGTAGCGCGCCGCCAGGTCGAGGGGTGTCAGCCCGGCGAGGTCGCGCGTGCCGGCGTCCGCGCCGTGGTCGAGCAGCAGGCGCGTCATGTCGGCGCGTCCGCCGAGCGCCGCCACGTGCAGGGCCGTGTGCCCGTCGGCCGTGTCGGGCGGCGCCAGTCGCATCCCGTGGTCGAGCAGCAGCCCCACCAGCTCCGCGTTCTGGGTCTCCACGGCCATGCGGGCGAGGGGCCAGGGGCTCGTGTCGGGCACGGCGGCGTCGGCCCCGTGGGCCAGCAGCAGGCGGACCATGGGCAGGTTCGATTCGCGCACCGCGACCTTGAGCGGCGGCCAGCCGTCGTGGTTAGGCCTCATGGGGGAGGCCCCCGCGGCCAGCAGGGCCTTCACGGCGCCGAGGCTGCCCCGGAAGAGCGCCACCTCGAGCGGGGTGGTGTGCGAGGAGTCCACGGCATCCACCGTCGCCCCCAGCGCGACCACCCGGGCGACCCGCGCCGAGTCGTTGACGCCCGCCACGTAGTGCAGGGGCGTGGAGCCGTTGAGGTCTCCCACGTTCATGTTCGGGTCGCGGCGCAGGAGCAGATCGGCCACCTCCCACATCCCGCGCGAACAGGCGATGTGGAGCAGCGTGGCGCCCGTCCGCGAGCGGTAGTTCAGATCCGCGCCGGCCTGCAGCACCATGCGCACGATGGCGGTGTCCCGACCCGAGAGGGCGAAGGACAGCCCGTAGCCGCCGTTCTTGTCGCGCCGGTTGACGTCGGCGCCGCGCTCGATCAGGAAGCGCACCACGTCGGCGCGGCGGGCGCTGGCGGCGACGTGCAGGGGAGTGCTCTCGTCCACGTCGAACCCGTCCACCTCCGCGCCGGCGTCCACCAGCAGGCGGAGCATCTCGAGGTTGCCCGCGCGGGCCGCCACGTGCAGGGGCAGCTCGGCGTCGCGGTTCCCGGCCGGCGAGCGGACGAGCGCGGGATCGGCGCGCAGCAGGGCCTCGACACGGCCCCTGTCGCCGGCCGCGACCGCGTCGTGGATCTCGGCCGCCTGCGGCGCCGGGACGAACGCCGTGAGGGCGAGGGCAAGCGGGATCAGCACTCTGCAGGGATTCATGGATCCTCCGGTGGCTGGGCGGTCCCGGCACGGCGGACCGGGCTCTTCGACCCGGACTCACGGCCCGTGGTGTCTGCTCGTCTGACCGGGATCGGTGGGCCCAGTCTCGTCTCCGGTCGCGGTGGAGTGCGCGCCCCTCGCGACGGGGAGGCCTTTTCAAGCGACGAGAGCGGCGGGCGGAGCGACGGGATCGCGGGGGTGCGGTCGGGATGGCGCCCGGTGGGACCGGCGGGCACGGGAACGCCCGGGCACGCAGCGCGCCCGGGCGTGGAGACGGACGTGGGAGCGGCTATGCGTCCCGCAGTCCCGCGTGCTTCGCGGCGATGGTGTCGGCCAACCGGTCGAGGGCCTCGAGGTCGGCCGCCCTTGGCAGCCCCCTGACCACGACAGGCTCGAGCATCTCGAGGTCCCTGAGGTTCGGCATGAGGCCCGTGAGCTGCGCCACCATCTTCCCGCCCCAGCCGTACGAGCCCACGATGGCGCCGAAGCGGGCCCTGGGCTTGAGCAGGTTGGTGACGTAGGCGGCGTTCGCGACCATGGGATGGGCGCCGGCGAGCACGGTGGGCGAGCCCAGCACGATGGTCGCCGCGTCCACCAGGGCGACGGCCACCCTGCCGAGGTCCGTGTTCACCAGGTTGAAGAGGTCCACGCCCACCTCGCGTGCGACCAGCGCCTCCGCGAGGTGTTGCACCATGCGCTTCGTGCTGGCATGCATGGAGACGTAGGCGATCAGCGCGCGGTTCCGCGGGCGGTCGGAGGTCCACTCGCGGTAGGCGTCGAGGATGATGCGCGGCTCGCGCAGCACCGGGCCGTGGCTCGGGCAGATCATCTCGACGGGGAGATTTGTCACCCTGGAGAGGTTCCCCGCGATCACGTTACGGTACGGCATCATGATCTCGGCGTAATAGCGCTTGGCCGCCTGCAGGGCGAGGTCCGGTTCCGGGGCCAGGATGTCGCCGGCGGCGAGGTGTGCGCCGAAGAGATCGCACGGGAAGAGGATGCGATCCTCCTCGAGCCAGGTGAGCATGGTCTCCGGCCAGTGCACCCAGGGGAAGTGGATGAAGCGCAGCGTCCGGCCCCCGAGCGGCAGCGCGGCACCGTCCTCCACGGGGAGGATGCGCTCCTCGGGGATCTGGAGCAGATCGACGAGCGCGCCGCGCCCCTTTGGCGAGGTGACCACCTGCGCCTCGGGGAAGCGCTCGAGCACCATGGGCAGCGAGCCCGAGTGATCCTGCTCGGCGTGGTTGGCGACGACGTAGTCGAGGCGCGTGGTGCCGAGCGCCCGCAGGCGCTCGAGGAGCAGGCCGGAGAAGGCCGGGTCCACCGTGTCGACCAGGGCGGTCTTCTCCGTCCCCCGCACGAGGTAGGCGTTGTAGGTCGTCCCGTCCGGGAGCGGGATCAGCTCGTCGAACAGGCGCCGATCCCAGTCCAGCGCTCCCACCCAGTGGATACCGTCCTTCAATGCGCGGCTCAACATGGTGTCAGCCTCCCTGAGATGGGGTCGGGACCGTGGCGTCGGGCACACGGACTCCGGGATGAGGTCGTCCGGGGCGGAATCTGTACGAGGGGTCGCGGCTTCTCATGCCGGGCCACCGTGCTCACAGCGCGCGGTCGAGGGCGGCGACGAGCCGCGCGACCTCGGCCGCGGTGTTGTAGTGGAACATGCTCACGCGCACGACTCCGTTGCGGGGCAGGAGCCCGAGGGTGTCGATCGCGCGATGGGCGTAGAAGTGGCCGTAGCGGATCGCGATCCCCTCCCCATCGAGCCGCGTCGGGATCTCGCTCGAGTCACGGCCGTCCACGACGAACGACACGGTCGGCGCGCGGCGCGCGGGATCGGCCTCCGCGAGGCCGAGGATGCGCACGCCGCGGCGCGAGCGCAGGAAGTCGAGCAGCGGGGCGGCGAGCGCTGCCTCGTGCGCCGCGATGGTGTCGTAGACGCGCTCCAGCCGGGCCGGCTCCGGGACGGCCGCGCCCGGGAAGTGCCGCGCGTCGAGATCCAGCAGGTGTTCGAGCACGGCGGGCAGCGCGGCCGTGAGCTCGTGCACGACGTTGCCCGGTTCGAGCTTGTACGGCACCTCGTCCTCCGGGACGAAGAAGTGATTCTGTCCGCGGGCCCGCCGGAGCAGCTCATGCTTCCCGTAGAGCAGGCCGAGGTGGGGCCCGCCCAGCTTGTAGAGCGAGACGAGGTAGAAGTCGGCATCCAGGGCCTTCACGTCCACGCGCCGGTGCGGGGCGAAGGCGACCCCGTCCACGCAGGTCAGGGCGCCGGCCTCGTGCACCCGCCGGATGATGGCCGCAGCGTCGTGGATCGTCCCGACGACGTTCGAGCAGTGGGTGAAGCAGACGAGCCGAGTGCGTTGACCGAGAAGGGGTTCGAGGCCCTCGAGCGTCAGCTCCAGGCGCCCGGGGTCGAACCGCCACTCGCGGATCCGGAGGCCTTCCTCCTCGAGCAGGCGCCAGGCCCCGACGTTGGTCTCGTGGTCGAGGTTCGTGACCACGATCTCGTCGCCGGGCGAGAACAGCGGCCTCAGCGCGCGGGCCAGCACCCGGACGTTCATGGTGCTGGAGGGGCCGAGCACGACCTCGTCGGAGCCGGCGTTCACGAGCCGGGCCGCGGCCCTCTGGCCCTCGGCGACCAGCGCGGCGGCCGTCGCCGAGTGGCGGTAGGTCGCGCCCAACTGGACCTGCCAGCGGCTCATGTAGTCGCGGACGCGCTCGATGACCCCGGCCAGTGGCACGCTGCCGCCGGCGTTGTCGAACAGGGCCCAGTCGGCGGAGAGGGCCGGGAACCGGCCGCGCGCGTATTCGACGTCGAACATGAGGCTGGAATCTAGGGCACCTCGGGCCGGGAGGGAAACCCGCCCGGGGACGGCGCCGGCGGGGACCCTCGCGAGCCTGCACCGGTGGCGGCCGGGACGCATCGAACCGGCGGTGCGGGTGGGCGACCCTGCCGCAGCGCCGGCCGGGAGGAGCGCATGGAGTCCGAGAAGAGCCAGACCGAGAAGGAGACGGGACGCGTCGAGGCCTTCAGCGACGGCGTCTACGCCATCGCCATCACCCTGCTCGTGCTGGAGCTCAAGGTGCCGCAGGACCTGAGCGGCGCGGGGCTGCGCCACGCCCTGCTGGACGAGTGGCCGGGCTTCGCGGCGTTCCTCGTGAGCTTCGCCACCATCGGCATCATGTGGATCAACCACCACCGGCTCTTCACGCTCATCCGCCGGGTGGACCACGTGCTGCTCGTGCTGAACCTGCTCCTGCTCCTGGGCGTCACGGTGGTGCCGTTCCCGACCTCGCTGGTGTCGCGCTACCTCGGCCACGAGGGCGAGCGCCTCGCCGCCCTGGTCTACGCGGGGTGGTCCATCGTCATCGCGCTGGGGTACACGGCGCTGTGGCGGTACGCGTCGTCGCCGGCGCGCAGACCCGCCATGCTCCACGTGCCTCACGACAGTCCGCCGGTGCGGGCGATCCACGTCCAGTTTGCCTTCGGGCCACCCCTCTACCTGGTGGCGTTCCTGCTCGCGTTCTGGAGCGCCGGGGCGAGCCTCGCGGTGTGCGGAGGGCTGGCGGTGCTCTTCCTGACGCCGCCGCGCGCGCCGGCCTCGGCGCGATAGCCGCGGACCCGGCCGTCACCCCGCGGCGGCGGACGCGCGGGGCCGCCCGAGGCGCGCGATCGCGGCGATCCCCAGAGCGGGTCCCAGGGCGAGGATCGCGAAGGCCCAGCGCCAGCCCACGACGCCCACCACGACGGGGATGAGCTGGATGGTCCCCATGGTGAGCAGGAAGCCCAGCGAGGTCTGGAGCGTGAGCGCGGTCCCGACCGCGTGGGCGGGCGCCACCTCGGTCACGAGCGCGCTGAACTGCGCCGAGTCGGCCACCACGAAGAACCCCCAGAGCCAGATCGCGGGCAGCAGCAGCCACGGGCTCCCGCCGAAGCAGAGCCCGACGAGCAGGCAGCACGCGCCGCTCGCGGCCATCGCCACGGTGACGACGCGGGCGTAGCCGAGGCGCCGCGCGGCCCAGCCGCCCCAGAGGCAGCCGAGCCCGCCGGCCGCGAGCGTGCCGGCGGTGGCGAGGTCGGCCGCCCACGACGAGTGCAGCCTGGCGCCCAGCCCCAGGCTGGTCGCCAGGAAGACCGGGATCCAGGTCCACATCGCGTAGAGCTCCCACATGTGCCCCAGGTAGCCGAAGGTGGCGAGCCGCGTCTCGCGGTGCCGCGCGACCTGCGACACGAGCCGCCAGTCGAAGCGCCGCCGCTCGAAGGGGAAGGGCCCGTCGCGGTAGAGCGCCGCGACGAGCAGCCCGGCCAGCGCGGCGCCGGCCGAGGTGGCGAGCGTGACGGCGGCGAGGCCCGCGCCGCCGACGGCGTGCACGAGGTAGGGGAGAGCCTTGCCGATCGAGAGCGCGCCCACCACCACGCCGATGGCCAGCCCGCGCCACGAGCGGAACCAGGTCGCCACCATCTTCATGGCCGGGGGATAGACGCCCGCCAGGAACAGGCCGGTGAGGAAGCGCGTCACGAGCGCCGTGCCGTAGTCGTGCGCGGCGAGCAGAGCGAGGTTCGACGCGCCCGCCAGCAGGGCAGCCCCTGCGAAGTACGCGCGCGCGGGCAGGACGTCGGCGAGGTTGAGGACGGCGGCCAGCGCCGTGCCGGCGACGAAGCCCAGTTGGACCACGGCGGTGAGCCAGCCGATCTGGGCGGGATCGAGCCCCCAGCGCAGACGCAGCTCGGGACCCGCCGCGTTGGCCGCGAACCACAGCGACATGCCGAGCAGCTCGGCGAGAGCCAGCAGCGCGAGCATGCCTCCGCGGCCGGGGGCGTGCTCGTGCGAGGGGGCGGGCTCGATCATGGCGCCCACGGTACACCGCGCCGCCCCGCACAGGCAGGGCGGCGCTGGTGTCGCGTTCGGCCAGACCGTACGGCGGGTGCTCAGAACCTCACGGCGATCAGGTGCATCTCCAGCCCGCGGCCCGGCTCGGCCACGGGCAGCGCCGCGTGCAGGCTCGGGGCTCCGCCCTGGAACTCGAGCAGCGCGGTCGCCTGCGGGCGGTGGCTCACGTGGTAGATCCCGTAGCCGAAGCCGACCAGCGTGCCACCCACGAAGCACCACCGGACGACGTCCCCGCCGCTGCTGCTCTCGGTGTCGATGAGGGCGATGGCGCCGCCCAGGACCAGGCCGCCGAGTCCGCCCCAGACGGTGGACTTGGCCACCTCGAGCACGGGATTCTCCGCGCCCTGCCGCTCGATGTTGACGGCGGCCTGCGCCGCGGGGGCCAGGGTGGCGAGGGTCAGGATCACGAGCATCAACAGCGCGAGGGTCCTCTTCATGTCGGCTCCTTCTTGAACGTGTGCTCGACGGGGAGGTTCTCGACGCCCGGGAGCATAGCAGGTCCGGGCAGGAGCGCCACGGCGCATTCCGGCGCGGTGTAGAGAGCAGATGATCTGTCCGGTCTTGGCAGGTGATGGGGGTTCCCCCGATCTCCCGGGTAGCGGGCTCTGCGCCGGGGAACGCGGCGCCTCGATCGCCATGGGATGCTCGGGATGGCGGGGAGGCCCATGCGGGAAGCCCCGCGTGCTCTCGGGCCCGGGCGGCGCCCGGGACGGCGTGCATCGCGCCGGAGGCCGCGCCCGACGTGTATCGTGACGGTCTGGCACGCCAACCAATGCCAGGAGCCGGCACCAGGCCATTGGTGGCCCATGGCCACTGCCGTGGGGTGGGTTTGCGGCGAGGGCCGGCTCCATCGCCCCGCCTCCGTGCGCGCGCAGGCCCAATCCGCTAATCTCAGTCACCGACGCGCCCATTCTGGATTCTCTGGCGGATTGGAGTCCTTAGCAACGAGGAGAACAACCATGCCCGAGGTGCAGGAGAAGCCCAAGCCGTTCCTGATACCCGAGTACTGCAAGGGCTGCGGCCGTTGCGTGAACGTGTGCACGAAGGGCTGCATCGCCTACGCCGATGAGATCAACCCCACCACCGGCCTTGTTCCCGTTGTCCTGGATCTCGAGAACTGCAACGGCTGCGGCCTGTGCATCGATGCCTGTCCCGAGCCCTACGGCCTGCGCGCCATGGAGCAGGGCGAGACCTACGAGCTGCTGGACCCCGCCAAGCTCTTCGGGGCCAAGCAGAGCGCCGCTCCCGAGCCCGTGGACATCCCGGCCCGGAAGGTGCCCCTGCCGAGGACCCAGCCTCTCGTCATCAAGGGCAACTACGCGTCCGCCGTCGGCGCCTTGCTGGCCGGCTGCCGCCACTTCTACGGCTACCCCATCACGCCCTCCACCGAGGGCGCGGAGCTGATGTCCAAGCTGCTGCCCAAGCTGAACGGTGTCTTCCTGCAGGCGGTCTCCGAGGTCGCCACCGTCAACCACATGTACGGCACCGGCGGCGCCGGCTTCGTCGCCATGACCTTCACGTCGGGGCCGGGCTTGTCCCTGATGTTGGAGGGTATCTCCTACATGGTGGGCTCCGAGTTGCCCGGCGTGTTCGTGAACATCATGCGCGGCGGCCCGGGACTCGGGAACATCGCCCCCGAGCAGTCGGACGTGAAGCTCGCCTGCCGCGGCCTGGGTCACGGCCACAGCCACTGCATCTCGCTGATGCCGAGCACGCCGCAGGAGATGCTCGACCACACCATCCTGGCCTTCGACCTTAGCCTCAAGTACCGCAACCCGGTCGTGGTCCTCGCGGACGGCTACCTCGGCCAGATGACGGGGAAGGTCCAGCTGCCGGACTACGTGGTGAAGCCGGGCATCCCGAAGTGGGCGGTCTACGGCGACCGGGACCACCGGGGCAACCTGATCACTTCGATCCAGCTGCTGGAGGCGGACCTCGAGGCGTTCAACCAGCACCTGGAGGATAAGTTCCAGGCCATGAAGGTCGAGGAGCGGGCGGAGCGCTACCTGACCGACGACGCCGAGGTCGTGATCGTCGCGGGCAACACGCCGGCCCGGGCCGCCAAGGGCGCGGTGAAGAGCCTGCGCGATGCCGGGGTGAAGGCCGGCCTGTTCCGGCCCATCACCATCTGGCCCTTCCCGGTCCAGGCGCTCAAGGCGCTCCTGCCGCGGACCCGGCGCCTCGTCGTCGTCGAGGCCAACGCGGGCGGCCAGATCGAGGACGAGCTGCGGTTGAACCTGAGCCTGGCGGGCGTGGAGAAGCTGCCGCCCATCACGCACGTGCGGCGGTTCGGCGGGAACCTGCCGCAGCAGAGCGAGATCGTCGACCACGTGAATTCCATCCTCGGGAAGTAGGGAGGCCCTCGTGTCCGTCTTCTATCAGAAGTTCGAGCGCCACTCGCACGGCGAGGGCCTGAAGGGCCTGTCCACGCACTACTGCGCCGGCTGCGGCCACGGGCTCGTGCACAAGTACCTCGCCGACGCCATCGAAGAGCTGGGGGTCCAGGACGACACCGTGCTGGTGAGCCCCGTCGGCTGCTCGGTGTTCGCCTACTACTACTTCGACACCGGCAACACCCAGGCCGCGCACGGGCGGGCCGCCGCGGTCGCCATCGGCCACAAGCTGGCGAACCCGAACGCCATGGTGGTCTCGTACCAGGGCGACGGCGACCTGGCGTCCATCGGCCTCGCGGAAACCGTGAACGCCGCCCAGCTCGGGCTGCCGATCACGGTGATCTTCATCAACAACGCGACCTACGGCATGACCGGCGGCCAGATGGCGCCGACCACGATCATGGGGCAGGAGTCGGCCACCAGCCCATTCGGCCGCAACCGCATGCACGGCGAGCCCATGAAGATGGCCGAGCTGATCGCGAGCCTCGACGGCCCGGTCTACGTCGAGCGCGTGGCGCTCTACTGGCCTGCCGGGCGGCTCAAGGCGGCGCGCGCCATCAAGAAGGCGCTCCGCATGCAGAAGGAGGGCAAGGGCTACGCCTTCATCGAGGTGCTGGCCGAGTGCCCGACCATGCTGAGACTGACACCCGAGAAGGCGGAGCAGTGGGTGAAGGAGAACATGGTCCCCGTCTATCCCTTGGGCGTGAAGAAGGACATCTCAGAGAAGGCCGAGACGTGGTTCAAGCTCCCCCGCGCCAGCTTCGAGGCCGATCTGTTCCTGCACACGGTCGATGCCGTGGTCGAGGCCCCGCGGCGGCACTGCAAGGGCTTCCCCGCCCACCTGAACCCCAGCGACATCAGCCTCAAGCTGGCCGGAGCGGGCGGCGACGGCGCGCAGACGGCCGGCATGCTGGTGTCCATCGCCGCCATCAACGAGGGCTTCGACGGGACGCACATCCCGAGCTATGGACCGGAGAGCCGCGGCGGCACCAGCTACGCGGACGTGCACGTGGCCGTGGACGAGGTGCTGAACCCCGCCAGCCCCACGCCGGACGTCCTGATCGCCTTCAACGCCCCGAGCCTCGCCAAGTTCGGTCTCACGGTGAAGAAGAACGGCTTCATCATCTACGACAGCTCGGTCGCCAAGGACTTGAAGCCCGGCGACCCGAGCATCACCGTGGTGGGCGTGCCCTTCACAGAGATCGCCGTCGGGCTCGGCAAGGCGGTGGTGAAGAACACCGTGTCCCTGGGTGCGCTCCAGGCCACCACGAGCATCTTCCCGAAGGAGACGTTCCTTGCCGCCATCAGGGAAGCGCTCAAGGAGAAGCCCAAGCTGATCCCGCTCAACGAGCAGGCCTTCCAGGCCGGCGTGGAGGCCGCCGAGGCCGTCCTGGCAGCCAGGAAGTAGTCGCTCCCATCGGTACCGACGAAGGCCCGGCGCTCGCCGGGCCTTCGTTCGTTTGCACGGCCCTCATGGCCGGGCCGGGGTGTCGATCTCGCGGTGGCGCAGGTGGTGGTGGTCGTCACAGGTGAGCCCCCAGTCACCGACGGCCGGCGCGGTGCGCCCGCGCCGCCCTCACTCTCCCTCGCGGAGGATCTTCAGCATGTCTTCCGCGTACCGGTTGCCCGGCACCAGGGCGAGTGACTTCGCGTAGGCGGCGAGCGCTGCGTCCCGGTCGCCCTTCTCCAGGCAGGCATCCCCGAGGCGATTGTAGAGGAGGGCGGATCCGGGCAGGGCTCTGATGGCCAGCCGCAGGACGCTCACCGCCTCATCGACCATCCCCCTGCGCACCAGTCGGGTGCCCAACGTGGCGAACTCCTCCTCCGACCAATCGAGTGTGCCCGGGCTGCCCGGGGCGGGCGGAGGGCAACGCTCCAGCGCGGCCTGGATCCCGTCCCCATCGATCGTCTGACTCACGATCCGGCCGGCGGATCGTTCGGGTCTGACCTTCCCGTACTGCTCCGAGACGGTCCGGCAGAAGGTGGACAGGTCGGCCCGGGTGAGGATCTTCCCGTGCCCGGGCACGACCGTCTCGAGCCCGGCTTCGCGCTGCAGCAGACCGCCCAGCTCGCGCACGAGCCTCGGGACATCGGCCATGGCGTTGATCCGGAAGCATGGACTCTGGGGGGAGCAGATCAGATCCCCGGCCACGAGGAGCTTCTCCTCGGGGACGTAGACGACGATGTCGTGGTTCGTGTGTGCCTGGCCGCAGAAGCGCAACTCCAGGGTCAGATCGCCGAGATCCAGCCGCAGGCTGTCCTCGAATGCGATGGCCGGTGTCCTCGGCGCCCGCCCTTCGCGCTGGTCCGCGCTCGCCGAGTCCAGCGTCGAGATCCTCGCCCGCAGTTCCTCCGCTTCTTGGGACTGCGGGTCCAGCGCCTTGTATCGGGTTCGCGCCTCTTCCAGTCGGGAAGTCTGGATCCACTCGTTGCGCAGCGTCGATGCCATGGCGTGGAGGACGAACGCCGCGTAGTCCCGATGGGTGACCAGCGGGACGGACGGGAACGCCGGGTTGCCGGAGGAATGGTCCGCGTCGCCGTGGGTGTTGACGACGTAGCGGAAGTCCTGTCGTCCGAACTCCTCCTCGATCGCGCGGCGAAGACGCTGCATGACGGCGGGAGAGCGGTTCGTGTCGATCACCACGAGGCCCGAGTCCGCGGCGATCGCGGTCACGTTGACATCCCGGCAATCCACGACGATCACCCGATCGCTCAAGCGCGTCACGGTGTAGGAGGTGTCGGGGACGTCCGGCGCGGCGGGGCTGGCCAAGGCCACCAGCGCCAGGACGAGGAGCCGCGGGAGAAGTGCAAGGGGCGGCCTGGTGACCCCGGACCTGTCCTTCTGCGGATGAGCCGCGGTGTCCACCGTGCGGCTGCGCTGCATGATCGCTCCCTCATGTGCCCGCGAGGAGTCGTCCCGGGCACGAGGCGTACGCGCGCGCCGGGTCCACCGACTCCTCTCCGACCACAGTCCCCCGCAGGAGCGGCCGGCAACCCGTCCATCCCGGCATCTGTCGAGGTCCACCCGCGGGGTGCTCGAACCCGCATGTCTTGTGACAGGGTGTCGGGCCGGGTGTAGGCTGGTCCGCATGAGAAGAGCGACAGGGATCGTCCTTGCGGCCGTCGGAGTGACCCTCCTGGCACTCGGGTGCGGTACGTCCGACAAGGGACACGTCCCCACGGGTCCGGACACCGACATCGTGATGATCACGCCGTTCTGCGATACGAGCGACGTCGCATCGGTGAACGAGGCCTTCAGCAGCACCTCGAGTGCCCCCTGGGGTTTCGCCCACCCGGGCATCGACTTCTTCCCGACACAGAACCTGAAGCCCTTCCGTGCCGTCGCCGCCGGCACCGTGGACGAGTTCCGCCTGTGGCAGAACGGAACGAACTGGCAGGTGAATGTCGGAATCCGGTACAACGGCACCTACACGGTCGGCTACTCGTTCGAGCCCTTCTCGGCCGTCGGGGCGGACGGGCAGAGCCAGCTCGCCAACATGCGTGTGACGTCAGGGCAGCAGATCGCGCAGGGTGACACGATCGGGTACCTCTACGTCGTCGGGGGCGCCGCGCACGTCGATTTCGGCTTGATCAAGAACAACCAGCGGATCTGCCCCGAAGCCTACTTCACTCCCGAGGCTCGCCAGGCCGTGCTGACCGTGATTCGGAAGACCTGGCCGGGAGCGCAGATGTGCTACTGAGATCCTTCCTCGCGCTCCAGGCAGACCGCCTGAGTCGCGCTTCCGGCGGCCGCAGCGTCGGACGACGAGCAGGTCGTGCCCGGCAGTGCGGGCGGCCGCGCGGAGATCGCGCGGGTCGACCGGCGCGCGAGGGCGTGGACCTACCGCCGCCTGGGCGCGGTGGAATACCCTAGGGTCGCGGCGACGGCCACGAGCTCGGAGTCGCCCGGGCAGCGTTCGATCCCCCGCCGGAGCGCGGAGAGGGCTCCCGCCCGGTCGCCGGCGCCATCGAGAGCGCGCGCCTCGAAGACGTAGGCGGTGCTGCGTTCCGGGTCCCAGCGCTGGGCCTCTCGGAAGTGGGTCGCGGCCTCGAGCACCTGCCGCCGATCGAAGGCGAGAAGCCCGGCCATGAGCTCCGCCTCCGCCCTCAGGCGCGACTCCCGCGGGACGCCGGCGCCGGCCAGGGCCCTGGCCGCGCCCGCGGGGTCGTTGGCCCGGCGCCGCGCGACCGCGAGCCTGAGCCAGAGGGACGCGTCCCCGGAATCGGCGCGCGTCGCGCGCTCGAGAGCCAGGGTCGCCTCGGCGTCGCGACCTTCGGCCCCGAGTTGCGCCGCGCGCTGGAGTTCCTCGGCGACGGCCGAGCGCCGGCGTCCGTCGGCGACCTCGCGTTCGAGCCGCGCGGCCAGGCCGTCGAACCCGATGGCCCGCGCGCCCCGGGCCGCGCGGCTCGCGTGCTCCCAGGCGCCGTGCCGGGCGAGCGACCTCACGCGCGCCTCGATCCAGCCCTCGACCGGCCAGGCGGCGAACAGCGCGCCCCCCGGCGGCGCGTCCTGAAACGGCATCAGCGAGACCTCGTCCCGGCCCTCGTGAGCCGCTCTGTGGCCGATGCGGATGAGATCCCGGGGCGCGCGGTACTCCACGATCGGGCGGTCGTCGCGATTGAGCGCGTGCGTGCGCACCGAGTCCCGCAGCGTCGCGAACGATGCGGCGTAGTAGCC
>Ga0315295_10000479_pt1 | contig 34837 bp, 42 predicted proteins | sample YL17G14_0_MG_FD_204453 | JGI IMG/M metagenome (GOLD analysis project Ga0315295, IMG submission 204453) | Sediment microbial communities from Yellowstone Lake, YNP, Wyoming, USA - YL17G14_0 | ecosystem: Environmental > Aquatic > Freshwater > Lake > Sediment | place: USA: Wyoming | collected...
CAAACGAAGGCCTCTCGTCCCATTCTCTGAATTAAAGATGCCGTTTCATTCAGGCCTTCGATGTTGCGAGAAGCTAGCACCACGTCGGCGCCAGCTTCGGCCAAGGTCAAAGCCATCTCCCGGCCCAAGCCTCTGCTGCCGCCGGAGACGAAAGCTTTTTTCCTTTGAAGAAAGAAGATATCGGTCATGGTTCTTACCCCTTGAACTTGCTCTCGTTAGGGTAACCCGGATTTAACCTCCCCGAGAAATAGGCATACATTTCTCCGTAAAAGCTCTAGCCCATCCCAGAAAATCCTCTATTAATGTAGATTTCCTTGTTCTGCCCCAGGATCAATATGATCAGAACGTACAGGCCCCGATTTCTTTGGTCACTCCAAGGATTCTCAATAGGGACATTCAAAGATCCTTATCTTTCTCTGGAATTATAAGAATTCATGAATTCACCCAAGTTTTCACTTCCTTAGGCCGCGTAAAAGCTTTTTATACCTTTCTCCATCCTCAAGAACCTGGCACGCTCCATGTATAAACAGGTTCGAGAATATCTTGGCAATTTCATCACTTTTCATCTCCCCTCCCGCTGAGTACCAATGGATAAGCCAATTCATCATCCCTAAGAGGGCCAAAGTTATAATTTTAACATTCACCCCGCGACAGGAGTTTTCCTTTGCATAATCCGCAAGGACCTTGCGACACAGGGTTTCATACCGGTCTCTTAAATTGATGATTTTTCGCTGGTTCTTGGGGCTTAGCGACCTCAGCTCTTTCAGCATGGTGGAATGCTCGTTCACATTTTGGGCAATGGTGATGATGTGGGTTTCGATTATCTTCCGTAATTTTAAATCTGGTCGAATATTTGACATCACAATGGGTTCCACAGCCTCCAAACTTCGGATCATGCTCCATTCGCATATATTATAGAGTAGTTCTTCCTTGCTACGCATATAATAGTAGAGACTGCTCTCCCGGATTCCGATGGTCTGGCAAATTTTCCGAATAGAAGTGGAGGCATAACCCTGCTTATTAAACAGAGAGGCAGCAATCCGGTATACTTCATTTTCCTTTTTGCGGCCGCGTGATCGGATGTTCCTTCGTTCCTGCATTTTCTTTTCACCAAAGACAAAATTTTTTTGGCAACATTTTCGCCCTGGAGGAGTAATCTTCAGCCTAACGAACGTTCGATAAAAAATTAGAACAAATGGGAAAGGATGTCAAGAAGAAAATCAAGGTTTGTCCCGAATTTGGGGCTCAAGAAAGGGGATCTGCTCCCTAATCATGATCGCGTTTCTCCCAATAATTGGAGAAATACGCTATGACAGATTCGCGATTGATTCGGTGCTAGAACCCCGAATCCTTCCTCAGATCATCCGCCCTCAATCCAGGCAAAATCAACCCTTCCTCCAGAAAAGAGAGAAACAGACGCAGGGTAATAGGACACAACCTCCCAATATCACTAGAAAAAACGGGATTTTTCACGTACAGTTTTCCACCATACGTACTGCCAAAAAAATTACGATATCTAATAGGCGCTTATGAGAGTCGCGTAAAGGGACTAAATGGGACGAGGGAGTAAATAGGGCGTGGGATCAAAGAGTACTTATTGAAATTGATCTCCATGCCATTACGTTTTATAACTCGCCACCCAATTCACAAGGGAGGTTGAGAGAAAGGGATAAAAGCCAGGTCCCAACGTGGGAAGGGAGGTCGGTTCAAGTGCCTTTTCCGATCAAATCGTAAGGGAAGGCAGAGGTTGTTCAATTATTTCAAAATAAGAAAATCAAATAGTTAAATACCCTTAGCTGAACCCGATGGTCAATCTCTATGGCAGAAAGGACTTTGCCCTGACGCAAGACAAATGAGATATCTCCGAAGACCGTTTCCTCAAAAAGCTGCTATCCCAAATATTGGGACACGAGTCCGACACGCTGTATAAGTTCTGTCCAGGATTTCCCGGAAGAGCTAAGGTTTATCCCCTCGATCACTACCTTTCCATAAGATGGTTTCAACAGACCGTTGAAATGCCGCCCGATCGTCGTCTTCCCTGAACCGGTCTGCCCAATGATCCCGACACATTCCCCCCGTTCGATTTGTAGGGAGACGTCTTCCAGGGCCTTCTTTTCAAGGGAAGTCCGGCGGTGATAGATATACATTAGCCTGTCGACGGCAACGATGGGCTGAGGAATGGACGCTCCTATTCAACGATCTTATAGACCACGTCCTTTTCCCGTACGCGATCCTTCACTTTGATGCCGATCATCTGGCCCACCTCGGCCTTTTCCACGGGCTGGTTTTCAATCTGCATGGACTGAATTTGATCTTCAAAATCGGTGGTATGCCCTTTAATTTTGATTCGATCCCCGACCCGGATCGTCCCCTCCGTGACCTTGATCGCTGCCACGCTGGCCTTGGAGAAGAACTTCATCACTTCTCCCACCTTTTGTTCCGGCATCTTGGGCCCCCTTCCCTCAAGCGGGTTTTCCGCATGAGTTGATCTGCTTGAAAAATTATATGTTTTCATTTAATTGGGTGTCAAGGAATAAAGTTTGGACTCTGGAGTTAGGCGTTCGGAGTAAAAACTAATGGGCAGCCGGTTTGGTTTAAGGTGCGAGGCCCGGGGGCGCAGGGGAAAGGGGGGATGGTTCGCATTCCGGGTGGGATCGAATCTCCCCAAAAAACAAAAGGCAAGGCCGCAGCCTTGCCTTTGGTTGCCAATTTTCCCTCAGAGCTTAGGGGCTTCTGGAGGTGCTCCCGCCACGGGCTCTTTCCTTTTCTCCCGCCTTCTCCCTGCCCGATGCTTTTTCAAGGCCTTAGTTTCCTTCCCCTCGGAAATCAATTCGACAATTGAGACCGGGGCTCCGTCTCCGGGTCGGTAACCCATTTTGACAATGCGGATATATCCGCCATTTCGCTCCTTGTAGCGAGGGGATAGAGTATCGAATAGCTTCCGCACGACTTCGGCTTTACGGACCACGGCCATAACCTGGCGTCGCGCATGCAGGTCACCCCGCTTTCCCAGCCCGATCAATTTCTCGGCCAAAGGCCTGAGTTCCTTTGCTTTCGCATCTGTGGTCTTCAATTTCTCATGCTCAAACAGTGAGGTAACCAAGTTGCGCAGCATGGCGAAACGGTGGCTTGTGGTCCGGCCTAATTTCCTTCCGGCGATTTGATGGCGCATCTTGACGTTCCTTCTCTATTCTTCCTTTCCCGATTTATCCAGTTCGGGAGGAGGCCAGTTCTCCAGTTTCATTCCCAAGCTCAACCCCATTTCCTGGAGGATCTCCTTGATCTCATTCAGAGATTTTCTGCCGAAGTTCTTGGTTTTCAGCATTTCAGCCTCTGTTTTTTGTACAAGACCACCGATGTAACGGATATCTGCATTCTTCAGGCAGTTGGCCGAGCGCACAGAAAGCTCCAATTCATCCACGCCTTTAAAGAGGTTCTCATTCAACTTGGATGTCTCTTCAATTTCCAGCATTTTGGGGACTGCATCTTCCTCCTCAAAATTTATGAATACCCCAATTTGCTCTTTGAGGATCTTGGCTGCATAGCCGATGGCATCCGCTGGGGCTACGCTACCATTCGTCCAGACCTCCAGAGTGAGTCGATCATAATCGGTGACCTGACCCACCCGGGCATGGGTAACGGTGTAGTTGACTTTTTGAATGGGTGAAAAAAGGGCATCCATGGGAATGGTCCCGATGGATTGTCCTTCCTCCCGATTCCGTTCGGCGGGGACATAGCCTCTTCCGCGCTTGACGATCATCTCGATTTCCAGCTCCCCATCCTCTGATAGAGTGGCTAAGAGATGGTCCGGGTTCAAAATTTCGACGTTGGAATTGGGCTGGATGGCCGCAGCTTTCACCACTCCAGCCTTGTTAGCTTTCAATCGCAGCGTTTCCGGACCATCGGAATGCAGCCTAACCAATACTTCTTTGATATTGAGAATGATATCGGTGACATCCTCCCGTACCCCGGGAAGGGTTGAAAATTCATGCAGGACCCCTTTGATGCGCACCGCGGTGATGCCCGCCCCCTGGAGGGAGGAAAGGAGAATGCGGCGTAAGGAGTTGCCAATGGTAATGCCAAACCCGCGTTCCAAAGGCTCTACATGAAAACGGCCATGCGTAGGACTTAGAGTTTCTTCCTCCACCTCCATACTCTTCGGCTTGATGAGGGTTTGCCAATTTCGATACATAAGGACTCCTTGATCCCGAACCCAACTGGGATCATCGAGGGGTTATTTAGAGTAGAGCTCCACGATCAACTGTTCTTTAATGGGCATGGTTAAATCTTCGCGGGCGGGGAAAGCAACGACCCGTCCCCGGAATTGCTCTTTGTCCAGTTCCAGCCATGAGGGAACTCCCCGTCGGGCCACTCCTCCCAAAGACTCCCCGATCTTGGCATTTTTCCGGCTCTTTTCCCGAAGCTCAATCACATCCCCCACCTTGACCAGATAAGAAGGGATGTTTACCTTTTGCCCATTGACGCTGAAGTGGTTGTGAAGGACCAGTTGGCGGGCTTCACTCCGCGAGTTGGCGAATCCCAAACGATAGACCATATTGTCCAATCGTCTCTCCAAAAGAATGAGCAGATTGGTTCCGGTAATCCCTTTCTGCCTTTCCGCTTTGGAGAAGAAGATATGAAATTGTCTCTCCAATAGGCCATACATCCGCTTGACCTTCTGTTTTTCCCGCAGCTGAACGCCATAGCTGGAAAATTTTGCTCGGCCTTGGCCATGTTGTCCCGGGGGATAACTCCGGCGCTCGAAGGCGCATTTGTCCGAATAGCACCGTTCCCCTTTCAGGTAGAGCTTCAAATTCTGTCTCCGGCACAGGCGGCAAACGGACTCATTGTACCTTGCCAAAATAAACCTCCTCTTCCAAATCGGTCATTTGCCGGGTGTCTACACCCGCCGTCTCTTGGGGGGGCGACATCCATTATGCGGAATGGGGGTGACATCTCGAATCAGGTCCACCCGGAATCCTGCCGCCTGCAGCGAACGCAAGGCAGCCTCGCGCCCCGCGCCGGGTCCCTTAACATAAACTTCGATTGTTTTCACCCCTTGTTCCATGGCCTTTTTAGCCGCCTGCTCGGCAGCCAGCTGAGCTGCAAATGGGGTACTCTTCCGCGAGCCCTTAAACCCCACGCTGCCCGCACTCGCCCAGGCGACGACATTACCGCTCACATCCGTAATGGTGACGATCGTATTGTTAAAGGTCGATTGGATATGGGCGATGCCGTTTTGGATGTTTCGTCGTTCTTTCTTCTTAGCCCCTGAACCCTTTCCTGGCGACATTCCTCCTCCTTCTATTTCCTCTTCCCGCCGATCTGACGCCGTGGGCCTTTGCGGGTCCGAGCATTGGTGTGGGTGCGTTGGCCGCGCACGGGTAACGAGCGCCGATGCCGAAAACCGCGGTAGGTTCCCAAGTCCATCAACCGTTTGATGTTCACAGAAACTTCCCGTCGTAAGTCTCCCTCGATCTTCAAGCTGCCTTGATCAATCACCTCACGAATTTTGGCCACCTCGGCATCGGTTAACTGATCCGTTTTGCGGTAGAAGTCAACCTGGGCTTGCTTCAGGATCTTGCGGGCGGTGGACCTCCCGATGCCATGAATATAGGTCAGAGCGATATCCACATTTTTATTCCGGGGAAGATCTATCCCTGCAATGCGTGCCACACGTGCCTCCTCTCCCCTTCCCTTTTATCCCTGTCTTTGTTTGTGCCGGGTATTCTGGCAGATCACCCGCACGACGCCTTTCCGTTTCACAATCTTACACTTGTCACAAATTCGCCGTACAGAAGCTCTTACTTTCATCCCTCATTCCTCTCCATCATCGAACCTAGGGCCCGCCAAGATTAGCGGGTGGTAAATCTTCAAGGAAAAATCCACTTCCCAAGTTTGTCCTTCCTCCCTTGCAAATTCGACCGGATTCTGCCTTTATTTCGCCCGGTAGATGATTCGCCCCCGGTTTAGGTCGTAGGGAGAAAGCTCTACCGTCACTTTGTCTCCGGGCAAGATTTTAATGAAGTGCATGCGCATCTTTCCAGAGATGTGCGCCAACACGCGGTGCCCGTTTTCTAACTCCACCCGGAACATCGCATTGGGGAGAGTTTCGACCACCGTTCCGGTGACCTCGATAGCGTCTTCTTTCGGCATTCCCTGTCCGCTGGCGAAAGGGCTTCTTCCCTACGCTTAGCTCTTTCCTCGTCTCAAAGTTTGCTTAAAATATACGGCCCGTTCTCTGTCACCGCCACAGAATGTTCAAAATGTGCTGATAAACTCTTATCTCTGGTCACCGCCGTCCAGCCATCCCCCAGGATCTCCACCTCATAACCGCCGGCATTGATCATGGGTTCGATGGCCAGGGTCATTCCAGGCGTCAGACGGACTCCCCGGCCAGGGTCCCCGAAATTCGGTATTTGGGGCTTCTCATGCAAATGTTTTCCGATCCCGTGCCCCACAAAATCCCGAACTACTGAAAACCGGTGGGATTCCACATGCCTCTGAATGGCTGCGGAGATATCCAGGAGGCGATTCTCCGGCCGAGCCCGATCAATGGCCAAATAAAGCGCTTCTTCGGCAACGCGCAGAAGTTGCTCGGCCTCTTCGGAGATGCGTCCAATGGGTAACGTAATGGCAGCGTCCCCATAATAATCTTCGCAGATCACACCAAAATCCAGGCTCAGGATATCTCCCTCCTGGAGAATCCGTTCAGAGGGGATCCCGTGGACCACTTCCTCATTCACAGAGGTGCAAAGCGCGGCTGGGTATCCATGGTACCCTTTGAAGGCCGACCGAGCTTTTCGTTTGGCCAGCAGTACCTCGGCCAGTTCATCCAGCTCCCGGGTGGTAACTCCGGGTTTGGCCGCTGTTCTTATCTCTTCCAGAACCTCCGCTACGATCAGATTGCTGCGGCGCATCTTTTCGATCTCTTGCGGAGACTTTAAGATGATTCGCTCGTACTCTGGAAGGGGATTTAGGCTGCCCATCTCCCTCCTTACCTTCTTCCCTTGATCCTCCCGTGCTTCATGAATCCTTCGTAATGGCGCATTAACATGTGCGATTCTATCTGCCCCACCGTATCCAGGGCCACCCCCACAACAATCAATAGAGCCGTTCCCCCGAAATAGAAGGGAACATTGAACCTGGTGATCAGGATGGAAGGGAGAACGCAAACCGCCGAAACATACATGGCTCCACTGAAGGTGATCCGGGTCAAGACCCGGTCTACGAATTCGGCCGTCTTCTTCCCCGGGCGGATCCCAGGGATATATCCCCCGTATTTACGCATATTGTCGGCCACGTCCGTGGGGTTGAAGGTGACCGCGGTGTAAAAATAGCAAAAGAAAAAGATGAAGCCCACGTAGATCAGTTCATAAACCCATGATCCGGGCGCCAGTTGGGCGGCGATCGTCTTCATCCACGGGTGCTCCAGGAAATTGGCTATGGTGGCCGGAAACATGATAATCGACGATGCAAAAATCGGCGGAATGACCCCAGCCGTGTTGACCTTCAAAGGAAGGTGGGTACTCTGTCCCCCGTACATTCGCCGACCGACGATGCGCTTGGCATACTGCACTGGGATCCGTCGCTGCCCCCGTTCCACGTAGATGATGGCCCCCACTACTGCCACCATTAGGGCGATCAGGAAGAGGGTGATGATGATCCCCATCTCCCCGGTTCGAATCAAACGAACGCTGTTGCTGATCGCGGTGGGCAGGCGGGCCACGATACCGGCAAAAATGATCAGGGAGATCCCATTGCCGATGCCTCGCTCCGTAATCTGCTCTCCCAACCACATAATGAAGGCTGTACCTGCCGTCAAAGTAATCATGGTCATCAAACGGAAGGACCAGCCCGGGTCCATGACGACCAACTCTCCCCCCGGCCCGGTCATCCGTTCGAGTCCTACGCTGATGCCGAACCCCTGGATGAGGCTGAGGAGCACCGTTCCGTAGCGGGTATACTGAGTAATCTTTTTCCTCCCTGCTTCCCCTTCCTTGGATAGCCTTTCCAGATGTGGCACCACCACCGTAAGGAGCTGCAGGATGATTGAGGAGCTGATATAGGGCATGATTCCCAGGGCGAAGACCGATAGACGTTCGAAAGCCCCACCGGAGAACATGTCGATAAAACTGAAAAGGGTTCCTTTGGCTTGGGCGAAAAAAGCAGCCAAAGCAGCGGCATCAATCCCGGGCGTAGGGACGTGCACCCCGATGCGATAGACCGCCAAGAGCGCCAGAGTGATCAGGACCCGTCGCTTCAGCTCCGGAATTTTTGGTATATTTTGGAATCCTTGAAACAAGCTTTAGATGACCTCCGCCTTTCCTCCGGCCTCCTCAATTTTCCTTTTCGCTGAAAGACTGTAATGATGGGCCCGCACCGTCAAGGGATGGGAGATGGAACCCCCGCCCAGCACTTTTACCCCAAAACGAACCCGGCTTAATAGGCCCGATGTTTTCAGAGTCGCCACATCCACCACTGTTCCAGCCGGGAAGCGAGTTAAGTCCTTGACGTTGATAATATCGTATTCCTTGCGGAAGGGGTTTTTGAACCCTCGCTTGGGAAGGCGGCGTTGCATCGGCATCTGCCCTCCCTCGAAGCCAGGGGCGACTTTCCCCCCTGACCGGGCTTTGAAACCTTTATGTCCTTTGGTAGAGGTCCCTCCGTGCCCCGAGCCTTCTCCCCGGCCAATCCTCTTCCTCTTTTTCTTTGCTCCTTCCGGAGGCCTTAATTCATTCAACTTCATCTTCTTCCCCTAATGGTCAACAATTTTAACCAGATGGGAGACTTTCCGGATCATCCCCCGGATCTCAGGCGTATCCTTGAGTCTCACGGTCCGATGCATCTTGGTCAGGCCCAGACCTCGCAGAGTTCTGCGCTGGGTCTCCGGCCTCTTATTTCCACTCCGCACTAATGTCACTTCGATCATTCTATCTTCCATATTCCCCTCGAGGGAGGTTTTGAATTTCCACACCGGAGACCAGACCGCAAGGTTAAAGGATTTCGGCGACCATCTTCCCCCGTTTTTCGGCTACATTTTCCGGCGTCTTGAGCTGTCGCAAGCCCTCCAGGGTCGCCTTGGTCACGTTGTGCGGGTTGCGAGAGCCGAGACATTTGGTTAAAATATTCACGACCCCTGCAGATTCCACGACCGCCCTCACCGCCCCTCCGGCAATGACGCCGGTTCCCTCGGAGGCGGGTTTGAGCATCACGCGTGCGGCCCCAAATCGCCCCACCACCTCGTAGGCAATGGTTCCTTGGACCAAGGGAATTTCGATCAGATTCTTTTTGGCCTGATCGATCCCTTTGCGGATCGCCTCCGGAACCTCATTCGCTTTTCCCAAGCCCAACCCGACGATTCCTTTCCCGTTGCCCACGACGACCAGGGCGCTGAAGCTGAACCTCCTTCCGCCCTTGACCACCTTGGCCACACGGTTGATATGAACGACTCGGTCGACAAGCTCAAGTTCTGCTGCGTTAATCTGCGCCAATAATCCCTCCCCCTTTTTTAAGCCTTCAACTCTCTCCAATCGGCTTTCTACAAAGCGAGAAACAGCTTTGAACACTCCTCCGAGACGTGGGGGGCCGTTTCTCCTTATTGTTGAGGGCTGTTCTCGGTTTAAAAATCCAACCCTTTTTCCCGTGCCGCCTCAGCCAAGGCCTTAATCCGACCATGGTACAAAAACCCATTCCGATCGAAAATTACCTTTCGGATCTGCTGAGCCAGCAGCTTCTCGGCAATCAGAGCACCTACCCGTTTCGCTGCTTCCATCTTTCCATGGACCCGTTCCCCCTCACGCAATGCCGAATTCTGGGTGGAGGCCGTGGCCAAGGTGTGTCCCCGGGAGTCGTCGATCCCCTGCGCGTAAATATGCCGGGAGCTCTTGAAAACGCAGAGGCGGGGGCGTTCCTGGGTACCCCGCACCTTCGCGCTGACCCGTTTCTTCCTCCGCTTGCGCGCCCGCTCCTTTTCTTTTCTTAACACGCCCGCTTCCTTTTTCTATATTTCATTCGGACGCAGATTTGTGCAGATTCTCGCGAAAAAAGATTTTTTTTCCATAAAATCTTGGTTATCTGCGTTCATCTGCGTCAAAAAAGGATTTCCCCTTACCTCATTTACCCCACTGCGGTCTTCCCAGCCTTGCGGTGGATGACCTCTTCCGCATATTTGATACCTTTCCCTCCGTATGGTTCCGGCGGACGCAGGCGGCGTATCTTTGCCGCCGTCAGTCCTAGCAGGTTCTTATCTACCCCCCGCAGGGTGATTCGCGTCTGGCGCTCCACCTCCGCTTTTATTCCTTCGGGAAGGGGAAACCGAATGGGATGGGAGTATCCCAAGTTAAAGTTCAGGGCATTTCCTTGCAACTCCGCCCGGTATCCCACGCCGTTAATCTCCAACACTCGCTCGAACCCTTGACTTACCCCTTTTACCATGTTGGCGATCAGGGTGCGCGTGAGGCCTTGGAGGGATTTGCCACGTTTGGGGTCTTCAGAGGGGTGGACCAATACTCTGTCTTTTTCTACGGCTAAGGTCATTCCCCCGTCTACCTTTTGGCTTAAATTCCCTTTGGGGCCCGCAACCTTGATGAACGGTGTCTCCCAAACTACTTTCACATCGGGGGGAAGTGGAATAGGTCTTTTCCCGATTCGCGACATGATCTTCTCCCTTAAAATCCTACCATACTGAACAGAGTAACTCTCCGCCCACGTTCAGCTTCCGGGCCTCTTTATCCGTAAGGATCCCCTTGGAAGTAGAGAGAATGGAAAGCCCGAGCCCCCTGAGCACCAGCGGAATTTCGGCTTTATGCACATACCTGCGCAAACCCGGCCTACTGATCATTCTTAATCCCCCGATGACTGGCTTTTTGACTTCCCCTTCATACTTCAAGTAGACCCTTAAGACACCCTGCTTCCCATCCTTGATCATTTTATAGTTCTTTAGATATCCTTCGTCCTTGAGAATCCGGGCCACATGGACCTTGAGGTTCGAGGCCGGAATATCCACTTTTTCCTGTTTTGCCTTGTTGGCATTCCGCAGACGAGTAAGCATATCTGCCAAGGGGTCGGTCGTCCCCATTTTCCTCTTCCCTCCTTGACTGAAGTCCTCTACCAGCTGGACTTAATGACACCGGGAATCTCTCCCCGCGAGGCCAGATTGCGGAAACAGATTCGGCACAAGTCGAACTTGCGGTAATACCCTCTCGGGCGCCCACACAATGGGCAGCGATGATGAGTTCTCACTTTGAACTTAGGGCTTCGTTTGGATTTTACGATCAGGGCCGTCCGCGCCACAGCCTATCCTTTCTCTAAAGGAAATGAGAAATTGATTTTCGCAGATCCTCGGCGAAACCTCTCTTCTTCAATTCCCTCGATTGGAAATTTTAAAACCTGCTGTTTTTTTAATATATCTAAGATCCTGAAAATCCGAGTTCATCTATGTCCAAGAATGAATTCAAAATTATTTGCGAAAAGGCATCCCCAGCAGGCGGAGCAACTCCTTCCCTTCCTCATCTGTCTTGGCGGTGGTAACGATAGAAATGTTCAACCCCTTGACTTTGTCAATTTTGTCTAAATTAATCTCGGGAAAGATGATCTGCTCCCGAATCCCCAACGAATAGTTCCCCCGCCCGTCAAAGGCCTTTCCAGAGACCCCGCGAAAATCTCTCACCCGCGGGAGATCTACATTCACCAGTTTATCGAAAAAGTCGAGCATGCGATCCCGACGTAGCGTTACCATAACCCCGATCGGCATTCCTTCCCGAAGCTTGTAGACCGCGATGGAGCGTTTGGCCTTGGTAATAACCGCCTTCTGTCCGGCGATGAGGGAAAGTTCTTCTACCGCGGAGTCAAGAATTTTGACATTCTGAACCGCTTCCCCCAGCCCCATGTTCAGGGTAACTTTCTCCAGCCGCGGGACTTGCATCACGTTCTTGTATCCGAATGTTTTCATCAACTGGGGAACGACCTCTTTCAGGTAGAATTCTTTCATTCGACTCATTTTGGCGATCCCCCTTACGTCCTTTCAATCAATTCGCCGCATTTCTTGCACACCAGGGCCTTTTTGCCGTCCTCCAATACCTTTTTCCCCATGCGCACACCCCGGTTGCATTTGGGACATAACAGCAGGACATTGGAGACGTGAATCGGACCCTCCTTTTGGATGATCCCCCCCTGTCGAGTCTTGCCGGTAGGACGGGAGTGACGTTTGATGAAGTTTACCTTTTCCACCACCACCCGATTTTTCTTGGGCAAAATTTTTAGGATCTTCCCGGTCTTGCCCTTCTCCTTACCGCCGATGACTTGCACCATGTCGTTCTTCCGAACATGAAAACTAACGAATTCCATCGAGAGCCTCTACCTCCCACGCTCCGGACTTAAAGGACCTCCGGAGCCAAGGAAATGATTTTCATAAATTTCTTCGCTCGCAACTCTCGAGCCACCGGCCCGAAGATGCGTGTACCCACCGGATCATTCTGGGGGTTGATCAAAACCGCAGAGTTGTCGTCGAACTTGATGTAGCTGCCATCCCCCCGTCGAACCTCTTTAACGGTGCGCACGATCACGGCCCGCATTACCTCCCCTTTCTTAACCTTCGAATTGGGAATGGCTTCTTTCACGGACACGATGATGACATCCCCCAAACTAGCATACCTGCGCCTTGTTCCTCCCAGGACTTTGATGCAATAGAGTTTTTTGGCTCCAGAATTATCTGCGGCGTCTAACAATGTCTGCATTTGGACCATAACAATACCCTGACCATTTTCTTTTTGGACAACGCCGGGATGTTTTCCCAGCCCCGTTGGGATTCCGAAATGCCGAAGGCGGAATAAAAATTCTCAATCATAAATCCACAACCGGCAATTCGCCATCCCCCACTTCAATGCGCCCGTTCCAATACGGCCTTCACTCGCCAGCATTTCTCCCGGCTCAAGGGACGGGTCTCCCTGATGAGGACCCGATCGCCAGGGTGGCAATCGTTCTTCTCGTCATGCACCTTATAGCGTTTTCTCTTGCGGATGTATTTCTGATACAAGGGATGCTTGACCAATCGCTGCACCAAAACCACAACGGTTTTGTCCATCCGGTCACTCACCACAATCCCCACCATCGTCTTGTGAATCCCCCTCCCCTTCATTCCTCTTCCCTCATCCGGCCTTCGACTGGGCCAAGATCTTTTGGCGTAGAATGGTTTTTACTCGAGCCAAGTCTCTCCGCACCTGGGGCAATCGTTCCGTGTTCTCCAATTGCCCCGTGGCATGCTGGAATTTTAAATTGAACAGCTCTGTCGTAAAGTCCTGTTCCTTCTGGCGAAGCTCCGCCGCGCTCAAATCCCTAAGTTCTCGTGCTTTCACCCGCTTCTTCCTCCCGGGCGATGAATTTTGTGGCTAAGGGGAGCTTGTGAGCGGCCAGACGAAAGGCCTGGAGAGCCGTTTCACGCGTCACCCCTTCCATCTCGTAGAGAATTCTTCCCGGTTTGATCACCGCCACCCAATCCTCCGGGGGCCCTTTGCCTTTGCCCATCCGCGTCTCCGCTGGTTTTTTGGTAATGGGTTTGTCCGGGAAAATGCGTATCCAGATCTTCCCCCCGCGCTTGATATGCCGGGTCATGGCCACCCGGGCGGCCTCGATCTGCCGGGTGGTCAGCCAGCCGCATTCGCTGGCCTGGAGAGCATAATCCCCGAAGTTTAAGGCATTTCCGCGGGAAGCAGTTCCCTTGCGCCTTCCTTTTTGCTGCTTGCGATATTTTACCTTTTTAGGTGCCAGCATATTGCCATCGGCTCCTTACGATGTCGTCTCTTTCCGCCCTCGGACGTCGGGGAGGACATCCCCCTTGTAAACCCACACTTTAATGCCGATCGCCCCATAAGTGGTCCGGGCCTCAGAAAATCCGTAGTCGATATCCGCCCGCAACGTATGCAGAGGAACCCGTCCCTCTCGATACCACTCCGACCGGGCGATCTCCGCTCCCCCCAATCTTCCAGAGCAGGCGACTTTGATCCCCTGAGCCCCGAATTTCAAAGAAGCGGTAACACTTTTTTTCATCGCCCGGCGAAAAGCCACCCGCCGCTCGAGCTGCAAGGCCACGTTCTCAGCGACCAGCTGAGCATCCGTTTCTACCCGGCGTACCTCTTGGATGTTAATAGAAATTTCTCGCTGGGTCATTTTCTGGATTTCTTTCTGGAGTTTATCAATCTCCACTCCCTTTTGGCCAATGATGATCCCGGGACGGGCCGCGCGGATAGTGATTTTGGCGCGATTGCCTGTGCGCTCGATCTCCACTTTGGAGATCCCGGCATGATAGAGTTTCCTCTTGATATACCGACGGATGAGGATGTCTTCCTGAAGAAATTTGGAGTACTCTTTCTCCGCGTACCATCGAGAATCCCAGGTTTTCACGATCCCCAGGCGTAGCCCTATGGGATTAACCTTGTGACCCAACGTTCGACCTCCTTTTTTCTCTTAGGATATTCGCGAGCGAAAGGTGTTGTTACCGTTCGCTCAAAACGACGGTGATGTGGCAAGTCCGCTTGCGAATCCTGGCTGCCCGCCCCATGGGCCGCGCCCGGAACCGTTTCAGGGTCGGCCCCTGATTGACAAAAATGGTTTTAATAAAGAGCGTGTCCACATCGATGGATTTATTCTGCCCGGCATTGGCCAGGGCCGAGCGGACAACTTTGGAAAGCACCTTGGCGCCAGATTTAGGGGTATGAGAGAGGAGGTTCAAAGCTTCCTCCACCTGCTTCCCCCGGATGAGGTCTGCGCTCAACCTTACTTTTCGCGGTGAAAGACGAAGATATTTGGCCACAGCTTGCTTTTCCATCCTATCTCCTTCAGGCCGGCTTCGGCGCCGCCTTCAACTTGGTCTTGCGATCCCCCGAGTGGCTGAAGAAGGTTCGGGTGGGAGAAAATTCTCCCAACTTATGCCCGACCATGTTTTCGGTGACGAAAACCGGGATGAATTTCTTGCCATTGTGTATGGCGAAGGTCTGCCCGATCATTTCCGGGACGATGGTGGAGCGCCTAGACCAAGTCTTGATGACCTTTCGGCTCTTCGTCCGGTTGGCCTCTTCCACTTTTTCCATCAATTTCGGTTCCACGTAAGGGCCTTTGCGAATGGAACGTGCCACGTCTCACTCCTTATTTTCTTTCCGATTCAACTGCGATCAATCACGCCTTTTAATAATGAATTTTCCCGTTGCCTTGTTCCGTCGAGTCTTATACCCCCGCGTGGGCACTCCCCAGGGAGTGACCGGATGCCTTCCTCCGGAGCTCTTCCCCTCCCCACCTCCCAGCGGGTGATCGACCGGGTTCATGGCTACGCCCCGCACCCGGGGATTACGCCCCAGCCACCGACTGCGGCCTGCTTTCCCCAGAGATATATTTTCGTGCTCCAAGTTCCCGACCTGCCCCACCGTGGCATAACAATCCACATGGACCAACCGCACCTCTCCCGAGGGAAGCTTGATGTGGGCGTACTTCCCCTCCTTGGCCATCAATTGTCCCGAGGACCCCGCGCTTCGAATAATCTGGGCCCCTTTCCCCCGTTTGAGCTCCACGTTGTGGATGAGGGTTCCCAACGGAATGTTCTTCAGCGGCAGGGCATTCCCAGGCTTGATATCTGCGCGCTCTCCGCACACTACCGTCTCTCCGACTTTCAGCGAAAGAGGAGCCACGATGTATCGTTTTTCCCCATCGGCATAATGGAGCAGAGCGATACGCGCGGATCGGTTGGGGTCATACTCGACGGAAGCCACCCGTGCAGGAATGTCGATTTTCTCCCGCTTGAAATCGATCAACCGGTACCGTCGCTTATGTCCGCCGCCGATATAACGGCTGGTAATTCTCCCGTAGGCATTCCGCCCGCCACTCTTTTGAAGCGGGTGGAGCAGGCTTTTTTCTGGCCTGGGCCGGGTAACCTCTGAAAAATCCGAGACCGTTTGAAACCTTCTTCCCGGTGAGGTCGGCTTATAATTCTTAATTCCCATGCGGACCCTTTCCTTCTCCTTTTACACCCCTTCAAAGAACTCGATGCGGTCCCCCTCGCGCAACGTAACAATGGCCTTTTTCCAATCGGACTTCCAACCGAAGAACCTCCCCATGCGTTTCCGCTTCCCGACCAAGTTCATGGTATGCACGCGCCGCACTTTCACTTTGAATAATTTTTCTACCGCCTGGCGGATCTCGATTTTGTTCGCCTGGGGATCGACCATAAAAGCGATCTGGTTCCCTTCCTCTTTCTGCCGCGTGCTCTTCTCTGTTATCAGAGGTCTCTTGATGATCTGATGGGCTTCTTTCATGGGCGCAGATTCCTTTCCAACCTCTCCAGGCTGGAGCGCAAAAAAACCACGTGGTCATGCCTCAGGAGGTCGTGGACATTCAATCCCTCGCACCGGGTTACTTGAACCCCCGGAATGTTGAGAGCAGATTTTTCAAGAATTTGGTCTGGGCCGTCGGTAATGATCAGGGCATTGGAGACTCCCAAGATTTTTAGCGCCGCCATCAAGCTCTTGGTCTTGGCTTCCGGCAGCTCAAATCGATCCAGGACCAATAATTTTTGTTCCCGATACTTAGAGGAGAGCACAGAGCGCAAGGCAGCCGAGCGCACTTTCTTGGGGGGATGAAAAGAATAATCCCGGGGGTGCGGCCCGAAGATCGTTCCGCCCCCGCGCCAAAGGGGGGAGCGGGTAGAGCCAGCGCGCGCCCTTCCCGTGCCCTTTTGCTTCCATGGCTTCCGCCCTCCACCGCTGATGAAAGAGCGTTCCTTGGTGGATGCAGTTCCGCTCCGTCGGCAAGCAAGCTGCATGCGCACAACATCGTAGACCAGGTGGGGTTTCTCCGGTTCACTCAGGAGCCGGTCATCCACTTCCATCTCGGAGATTTTTTGGCGACGCATGTCAATAATATCTACCTTGGCCATATTCACTCCATTTACCAGCCTCAACCCGCGACCTTGGGTCTCTTCTTTTTTGCCCCCCGGATCAGCAGAAGGCCCCGGCCGCTTCCTGGAACAGCTCCTTTGAGCAGGAGCAAATTCTGCTTGGCCCGGACATCAATCACTTCCAGGTTCTGCAGGGTCGTGCGCTGATTCCCGGTGTGCCCTCCCATCTTCTGCCCCGGCCAGACGCGCGAAGGATAAGAGCTTGCCCCGATGGACCCCGGAGCTCGGTGAAACATGGACCCGTGCGTGGCCCGGCCCCCACGAAAACCCCAGCGTTTGACCACCCCCATGAACCCTTTGCCTTTCGAAGTCCCCGTTACATCCACAAGGTCGCCGACTTTAAACTCTTCAACCGTGATCACCTGCCCCACCTGGAAGGGGCTGGGATCAAGAACCCTGAACTCCCGGAGGTACCGAAAGGTAGGGACCTGAGCCTTTTCAAAGTGCCCCTGAACTGGCCTCTTCATTCGTTTCTTATCCCGCTCCTCAAAGGCTAACTGGAGGGCTCCGTATTTTTCTTTCAAGGGCGTCTTTACCTGAACCACCGTACAGGGGCCTGCCTCCACCACCGTCACTGGCACCACACCCCCATCTTCATGGAAGATTTGGGTCATTCCTATTTTCTTACCTATAATTCCTTTAAACATGGCCAGAATCCTTATAATAGCCTTCAGCGCTCAGCGATCGGCGCTCAGCCAAGGGAAATTTTTGTTCGCGGGAAACATTTTCCTTCTTTTGCTGAAAGCGGATGGCTGATGGCTGAATGCTTATTATAATTTAATCTCTACGTCAACCCCTGAAGCGAGGTCCAGCTTCATCAAGGCGTCAATCGTCTGCTGGGTAGGCTCAAGGATGTCCAAGAGTCGCTTATGAGTCCGGATCTCGAACTGCTCTCTGGATTTCTTGTCCACGTGAGGGGACCGGAGCACGCAGAATTTATTGATCGCCGTCGGTAAAGGGATGGGCCCAGCTACCCGCGCTCCCGTTCGTTTGGCCGTATCCACAATTTCTTTGGTGGACTGGTCGAGCAGCCTGTGATCGTAAGCCTTCAGCCGGATCCGTATCTTTTGATTATTGATCACCATGCCTTGTTTCTCGTTTCTTTCATTTTTTTACCCCAGAGTTTTTCCCTCGTTCCGAATTCGGAAAGGAACCGAGAAGGATCGTTGTCTATTCAAGGATCTCGGAGATGACTCCTGCACCCACCGTCCGACCCCCCTCCCGAATCGCAAACCGCAACTCCTTCTCCATCGCGATCGGCGTGATCAACTGCACCTCAAAATTCACATTGTCCCCGGGCATCACCATCTCCACCCCAGACGGCAACGTCACCACCCCCGTCACATCCGTCGTCCGAAAATAAAACTGCGGCCGATACCCATTGAAAAACGGCGTGTGCCGCCCCCCCTCCTCCTTCTTCAATATATACACCGAACCCCGAAACTTCGTGTGCGGCGTGATACTCCCCGGCCTCGCCACCACCTGCCCCCGCTCCACCTCGTCCCGCTTCGTCCCCCGCAACAACACCCCTATATTATCCCCGGCCTGCCCCTGATCCAATATCTTCCGAAACATCTCCACTCCCGTACACACCGTCTTAAACGTCGGCCGTATCCCCACCACCTCCACCTCATCCCCTACCTTCACCAATCCACGGTCCACCCGACCCGTCACCACCGTCCCCCGCCCCGATATCGAAAACACATCCTCCACCGGCATCAAAAACGGCTTGTCCACATCCCGCTTCGGCTCCGGTATATACTCATCCACCGCCCTCATCAACGCAAAAATCGACCCACAACTCGCACACTTCTCATCCCCACACCCATGCTGCATCGCCTTCAACGCACTCCCACGCACAATCGGAATCTCATCCCCAGGAAACTCATACCTACTCAATAACTCCCGTAACTCCAACTCCACTAACTCGATCAACTCCGGATCATCCACCATGTCCACCTTATTCAAAAATACCACCATATACGGCACCCCCACCTGCCGCGCTAACAATATATGCTCCCGCGTCTGCGGCATCGGCCCATCATCCGCTCCCACCACCAATATCGCCCCATCCATCTGCGCCGCACCCGTTATCATATTCTTTATATAATCCGCATGCCCAGGACAATCCACATGCGCATAATGCCGCTTCCCCGTCTCATACTCCACATGCGCCGTCGCGATCGTGATCCCCCGCTCCTTCTCCTCCGGCGCCTTGTCGATCTGATCAAACGACACATACTCCGCCCATCCCCGCTGCGCTAAACACCTCGTGATCGCACTCGTCAACGTCGTCTTCCCATGATCTATATGCCCAATCGTCCCCACATTCACATGCGGCTTCGTCCGCTCAAACTTCCGCTTCGACATGTCTCCTCCTTTGCTTTCCCCTCATGTGCGGTGGATGGGTCCATCATCCATCTGCTGAGCTTGGGCGATGGCCTCTTCCGCAATGGCTGCGGGGACGCGTTCATAATGGGCAAACTGCATTGTAAAAGTAGCCCGGCCCTGAGTATTCGAACGAAGCTGAGTGGCATATCCAAACATCTCGGCCAGAGGGACCTTCGCTTCGATCACCCGCACTCCATTCCGGGCCTCCAGGTTGGTGATTTTCCCCCTCCGGGAGGAAAGGTCGCTGCTCACTCCTCCGATAAAATCATCTGGGGCGATAACTTCCACGGCCATGATCGGTTCCAGTAATACCGGATGGGCTCGCTTGGCTCCTTCCTTGAATCCCATGGAACCTGCGATTTTGAAAGCCAATTCTGATGAATCCACCTCATGGAAGGACCCGTCCAACAGAGTCACCTTGACGTCTACCATCGGGTAGCCAGCCAGAACACCTCTCTCCACGGCTTCGCGTACCCCCTTTTCCACCGCTGGGATGTACTCACGGGGGATGGTTCCTCCTTTGATCGCGTCCACGAATTGAAACTTTTCCCCGAGGGGTAAGGGCTCAACTCTTAAGATTACGTGTCCATACTGACCCCGGCCACCCGATTGACGGATAAATTTTCCTTCTGAGCGAGCGGCCTGGGTAATCGTCTCTCGGTAAGCCACCATGGGTTTGCCCACGTTGACCGGCACTCCAAACTCTCGCATGAGACGGTCGACAATGATCTCCAGATGCAATTCGCCCATCCCAGAGATGATGCACTGCCCGGTTTCTCCATCCATATGCCTGCGAAAAGATGGGTCTTCCATCGATAGTCTTTGTAAACCTTGGTCCAGCTTGTCCTGGTCTCCTTTGGCTTTGGGTTCGATGGCCATAGAGATGACCGGGTCTGGAAAATCCATGGCCTCTAAGATCAGGGGATGATTCTCTTCGCAGAGGGTATCTCCCGTCCTCGTTCCTTTTAAGCCAACCGCGGCCACGATTTCCCCGGAACCGGCGGTTTTGATCTCTTCTCTTTTATTGGCGTGCATTTTCAGCAGGCGTCCAATTCGTTCGCGCTTTCGCTTGGTGGAATTATAGACGGCTGAACCTGAAGTTAAAGTCCCGGAGTAGATCCGTAAAAAGGTTAGTTGACCGACATAAGGGTCGGACATGATCTTGAAAGCGAGGGCCGAAAGGGGAGACCCGTTAACGGGGGAACGTTCCTCTTCCTGCCCGCTGTCCGGGTGAATCCCGCGGGTAGGGGGAATATCCAAGGGAGAGGGGAGGTAATCCACCAGGGCATCCAAAAGCGGCTGGATCCCCTTGTTTTTAAAAGCAGAGCCACATAAAACGGGAACGATTTTAGCCGCTAGGGCGCCTTTGCGGATGAGGGCCTGAACTTCTGGTATGGGAATGGGCTGGCCGCTCAAATACTTCTCCATGAAGGAATCGTCCAAGTCGGCCAGCAATTCGAAGATATTCCCCTGGTAGGCTTTGGCAATCCCGATGAGATGATCGGGAATCTCTGCTTCCCGGAATTCAACCCCCAAGGTTTCCTCATCGTAAAGAATGGCTTTCATCCGCAAGAGATCAATGATTCCCCGAAAATTCTCTTCCTCGCCGACCGGGAGCTGCAAGGGTATGGGGTTGGCCCTCAAGCGCTCGCGCATCATTTTCACCACCCGGGGAAAGTCCGCTCCCACGCGGTCCATCTTATTGACGAAGGCAATCCGCGGAATGCCATATTTATCCGCCTGTCTCCAGACAGTTTCACTCTGCGGTTCTACGCCACCTACTGCGCAGAAGACCGCGACGGCCCCGTCCAAAACCCTGAGGCTTCGTTCCACTTCGATGGTGAAATCGACATGACCGGGTGTGTCGATAAGGTTAATGCGGTAATCCCTCCAGAAGCAAGTGGTGGCTGCCGAGGTGATGGTGATCCCCCTCTCTTGTTCCTGCTCCATCCAGTCCATCACTGCTGTTCCTTCATGCACCTCTCCCATTTTGTAGGAAACCCCGGTGTAATAAAGGATCCGCTCGGTAGTCGTAGTCTTACCGGCGTCGATGTGCGCCATGATCCCAATATTTCGAGTTTTTTCTAATCCCAATCGATTCACCAAAAGATCATTCCCTCAAAGAGAAAAACCACCCTCCATCCCGCATCGGGGTACCCGTTCATGGGGCGCAGGAATGAATGGTCTTACCATCTATAATGGGCGAATGCCTTGTTGGCTTCGGCCATTTTATGAACATCTTCCCTTTTCTTAATCGCCCCCCCCCGATTATTCGCCGCGTCCATAAGTTCTGCCGCCAGCTTTTCCTCCATACTTTTCTCGGAACGTTCCTTGGCATAGGTAATCAGCCAGCGAATGGCCAAGGCTGTGCGCCTTTCTTGGCGGACTTCGGTAGGAACCTGATAGGTGGCGCCTCCCACCCGCCGGGATTTTACCTCGATAATCGGTTTCACGTTGTTAACGGATTTTTCGAAAAGCTTCAATGGATCTTCCTTGGCTCTTTCCTGGATGATCCCCAGCGCCCGGTAAAGGATCCCCTCCGCTACACTTTTCTTCCCCCGATTCATAATTTTGTTGATAAACCTAGCGACCAGAGTGTTTTTATACTTAGGGTCGGGGAGAATTCCACGCTTGGTCACTTCGCGTCTTCTGGGCATGGGTCCCTCACTTCGGCCTTTTGGCCCCGTATTTGGATCGGCTCTTCTTGCGATTTTGTACCCCGACGGAATCCAAGGTCCCTCGGACGATGTGATACCGCACCCCCGGAAGGTCTTTCACCCGGCCGCCACGGATCAGGACCACAGAATGTTCTTGGAGATTATGCCCCACCCCCGGAATGTAGGAGGTAATCTCGTATCCGTTAGTCAACCGCACCCGAGCTACTTTCCTCAGGGCTGAGTTAGGCTTCTTGGGGGTGGATGTATAAACGCGGATGCAAACACCCCGTCGCTGTGGACAGTTCGTCAAGGCCGGGGCCGCCGTCTTGCGCTTAATTTTCTCCCGGCCGAAGCGAATTAGCTGGTTAATCGTGGGCATTTCCCCTCCAAGGTTTTTCTAATTTAAAATTTATAATTATATATAAATATAAATATTTTGTCAACATGCCGTTTTGGGGCTGGATGAAATTAAACGCCATTTTAAAAACATACGTTCTCATAAATATTTAAAATAGTTAGCTTATGATTTTTAGAACTATACAGAGCGACATAATTAAATTCGATTAAATTCGCATAATTCGTCATTCCCGCGAAAGCGGGAATCCAGAAAACAGGCTGGATTCCGGGTCAAGCCCGGAATGACAGACCATATGAGGTGGTTATAAATATGCCTAAAGATTTATATCCCCATGTATAAAAAGGAGAATTCCCAGGTCCTGCATCCTTTAAGCCGCTGATATTCCTGTTTAAAAAAATCTTTAATCGAAACCCAAAAAACTCCTGGCTGTTTTTATTCACCCCTTTTATACCGCATTATTGTTCTCCCCCATGTTTTCTTTTTCTTCCTCTTCACCCTCCACTTTAATTCCCATATTCCGGTACCGACCCAGCCCGGTTCCCGCCGGAATCAATCGCCCTAGGATCACATTTTCTTTCAGTCCGCGCAAAAAGTCCGTTTTCCCGCTGAGCGACGCCTGAGTCAGAACCTTGGTTGTCTCTTGAAAGGAGGCAGCGGAAATGAAGCTTTCCGTCGAGAGTGAGGCTTTGGTGACCCCCAAGAGCAGGGGTTCCGCCACCGCCGGTTGCTTTCCGGCAGCTTTCAGACGTTCATTCTCCTCCTCAAACTGATACCGTTCCACATGCTCGCCGATTAAGAAACCGGAGTCCCCTACCTCCTTGATCATCACCCGCCGCAGCATCTGCTTTACAATCACCTCGATGTGTTTGTCGTTAATTTTTACGCCCTGAAGGCGGTAGACTTCCTGGACTTCATCGACGAGATAGCGGGCCAGGTCCTCTACGCCAAGGATGGAGAGAATGTCATGGGGATTTGACGAACCATCCATTAAGGCCTCGCCGGCTTTGACCCTTTCCCCTTCATGAACACTGATATGTTTCCCCTTTGGGATGGCGTATTCCTTGGGATCGCCCACCTCGGGGGTAATGATCACTTTGCGTTTACCCTTGCTGTCTTTCCCAAAAGACACCACGCCGGTGATTTCGCTGATGACCGCAAATTCCTTGGGCTTGCGGGCTTCGAAAAGCTCCGCCACGCGGGGCAAGCCCCCAGTAATATCTTTGGTCTTCGTCGTCTCCCGGGGGATCTTCGCAATGACATCTCCTTGGTGTACCATATCTTGTTCGCTGACCACAATATGGGCTCCAACGGGTAGAAGGTATCGGGCCATGGATTCGGTTCCAGGAATCTTCAGGGTACGTCCCCGCTCATCCTTGATAGACACCCGGGGACGGGCCTCCGGGTCTTTGGCCTCAGCAATGACTTTGGTAGAAAATCCAGTTACCTCATCCAGCTGCTCCTGCATGGTCACACCCTCGACAATGTCCCCAAATTTTACCCGCCCGGAAGCCTCGGTCAGGATGGGGATCGTGTAAGGGTCCCATTCGGCAATCAGGCCACCACCCTTGACGGGCCGCCCGTTCTCCACTTTAATCTTTGCCCCATAGATGATCGGATAACGCTCTCTCTCTCTCCCGGTCTCATCCACAATGGCCAATTCGCCGTTGCGGTTCATGACCACCGCATCCCCCTCTTTATTTCGAACCGTAGAAAGGTTGATAAACTTCACCCGCCCATCGTTCCTCGGCTGGAGGGTGGTTTGTTCTGCTCGCCGGCTGGCCGTACCGCCGATGTGGAAGGTGCGCATGGTCAACTGGGTCCCGGGTTCGCCGATCGATTGGGCGGCGATAATCCCCACCGCCTCCCCGATGTTGACCAGTTGGCCCCGGGCCAAGTCGCGGCCATAGCAGCGCATGCAGACCCCCCGCTTGGACCGACAGGTCAATACCGAGCGAATTTTTACTTTTTCCAACCCGGCGTTTTCGATTTTCTCCACCAGCTTCTCATCAATTTCATCATTGGCCTTGGCGATGATTTCTCCGGTGAAGGGATCATGGATGTCTTCCAGGGCCACCCGGCCGAGGATTCGCTCTCCGATAGGCTCAATGATCTCCCCGCCTTCCACCAGGGGGGTAACGAAGATCCCGCCCAACGTCGCGCAATCAAATTCTCCCACCACTACGTCCTGGGCCACGTCCACCAGCCTTCGGGTCAGGTATCCGGAGTTGGCCGTCTTCAACGCGGTATCTGCCAGACCTTTCCGCGCCCCGTGCGTGGAGATGAAGTATTGCAGCACCGTTAGCCCTTCCCGGAAGTTGGCGGTAATCGGCGTCTCGATGATCTCCCCCGAGGGTTTGGCCATCAGCCCGCGCATGCCGGCCAACTGGCGGATCTGCTGGGCACTTCCGCGAGCCCCGGAATCGGCCATCATGAAGATGGGATTGAAAGAGGGGACACGTTTTTTCTTCCCGGTAGGGTCGGTGATCATCTCAGTGCCCAGCCCATCCAGGATCTCAAAGCCGATGTTTTCTGTAACCTGAGCCCAGATGTCTACCACTTTGTTGTACCGTTCTCCGTTTGTGATCAGTCCTTCCTTGTACTGATTCTCGATTTCCAGGACCTCCTGGTTGGCTCGCTCTAAAAGCTCTGCTTTCCGTGGAGGGATGATCATATCATCGATGCAGATGGAAATCCCGGCTTGGGTGGCATAACGGAAACCCAAATCTTTGAGTTGATCGGCTAAGATGACCGTGCTTTTATTCCCCGCAAATCTGTAGCATTGGTCAATTAAGGTCGCCAATTCCTTTTTGTTCAGAACTTTATTCACAAAAGAGAAGGGAACTTCCGGAGGGAGGATTTCTCGCAGGAGGACCCGGCCCACTGTGGTCTCTACCCGCCCCTCTCCGCCATTTTCACGCAAGCGCACTTTGACGGCTGCATGCAAGTCCACCTCTCCGGCATCGTAAGCCATGCGTACCTCTTCCGGACTGGAGAAAATCTTGCCTTCCCCCTTAACGAACGGCTTATCCCGGGTCATGTAATAGAGACCCAAGACGATGTCCTGAGTGGGAACGATGATCGGCTTGCCATGGGCCGGGGATAGGATGTTGTTCGTGGACATCATCAATACCCGGGCTTCGATCTGGGCCTCGATGGAAAGGGGAATGTGTACAGCCATCTGATCTCCGTCGAAATCGGCATTGAAAGCGGCGCAAACCAGCGGGTGGAGCTGGATGGCTTTCCCCTCGATGAGTACCGGCTCGAAAGCCTGAATGCCCAGCCGGTGCAGGGTCGGGGCACGGTTTAACAGGATGGGGTATTCCCGGACGATCTCGCTCAGCGTTTCCCAGACCTCGTCCTTTTCCTGCTCCACCATCTTCTTGGCGCTTTTGATGGTGGTCACATAGCCCTTCTCTTCCAGGCGGTTGTAGATGAAGGGTTTGAAAAGCTCCACGGCCATCTTTTTGGGCAGGCCGCACTGATGTAAGCGCAGGTCCGGCCCCACCACGATCACCGACCGCCCGGAATAATCTACCCGTTTCCCCAGCAGGTTTTGCCGGAACCGCCCCTGTTTGCCTTTGAGCATATCCGAGAGCGATTTGAGCGGCCTTCCACTGGCCCCCAAAATCGATCGTCCCCCCCGCCCGTTATCGAAAAGGGCATCTACTGCTTCCTGGAGCATGCGCTTCTCGTTGCGGATGATGATCTCGGGAGCACTCAGCTCCTGGAGCCGTTTGAGGCGATTGTTCCGATTGATCACTCGCCGGTATAGGTCATTCAGGTCCGAGGTAGCGAATCGCCCTCCGTCGAGAGGCACCAAGGGTCGCAAGTCGGGAGGAATAACAGGCATGACCTCTAAGATCATCCATTCCGGCCGGTTTCCAGAATCTTTAAAGGAGTCCACTACTTTCAGCCGTTTAGCAATCTTCTTCTTCTTTACTTCTGAGGAAGCTTCCCGCATCTCGGCGTGCAATTGTTCGGAGAGCTTATGCACATCTACTTTCTCCAGGAGCTCGCGAATGGCCTCAGCCCCCATGCCAGCGTCGAAAGATTCGGCGCCGTATTCTTCCAGCGCCTTCCGGTATCGTTCATCGCTCAGAAGTTCCTTCTCTTTGAGGGGTGTCTTCTTGGGTTTGACGACCACGAAGGCCTCGAAGTAGAGGACTTTCTCCAATTCCCGCAGGGTCATGTCCAGGAGGCTGCCGATGCGGCTGGGGAGGCTTTTCAAGAACCATATATGGGCTACCGGAGCGGCCAGTTCGATATGGCCCAGGCGCTCCCGTCGAACTTTGGACTGGATCACTTCCACGCCGCACTTCTCGCAGACCACCCCCCGGTGCTTCATCCTTTTGTATTTTCCGCAATTGCACTCATAATCTTTGGTGGGTCCGAAGATCTTGGCGCAAAATAACCCATCCCGTTCGGGCTTGAAGGTGCGGTAGTTGATCGTTTCCGGCTTCTTGACTTCCCCGTAAGACCAAGCCCGAATTTTTTCCGGGGAGGCCAGTGAAATGCGTACGGCATTGAAAGCTATAGGATATTTCGGCTTCTCAAAAAAACTAAAAAGATCTTCCAAACCTGCCCCCCCTTATGCTTCTTCTTTTTCCAGAAGCTCCATGTCCAGGCATAGGCTCTGCAGCTCTTTTACCAGGACGTTAAAAGACTCGGGGATCCCCGCTTCCAGGTTATGTCCCCCCTTGACGATCGTCTCATACATTCGCGTCCGGCCAAGCACGTCGTCAGACTTCACGGTTAAGAACTCCTGCAACGCGTAGGCGGCGCCATAAGCCTCCAGGGCCCAGACCTCCATTTCTCCCAGGCGTTGCCCTCCGAACTGAGCCTTTCCTCCCAGAGGCTGCTGGGTGATAAGGGAATAAGGCCCCACGGACCGGGCATGGATCTTGTCGTCCACCAGGTGGTGGAGCTTCATCATGTAGATGACCCCCACGGTGACTTTCTGGTCGAAAGCCTCTCCCGTGCGGCCGTCGCAAAGCGTGGCTTGGCCGGAGACGGGCAGGCCGCCCTGCTTGAGGGCAACTTTGACCTCTTCTTCCGAAGCCCCATCGAAAGCAGGCGAGGCCATGAACACCCCGCGGGATAAGGTTCGAGCGTACTCCTGGATTTCATCATCTTCCAGGCCATCGATCAAGGCTGAAAAGATCTCCGAATTGTAAATTTTCTTGATCTTTTCCCGAAGAGCTTTGGGATTGTATTCCTTTTCGATAATCCGACTAACCTGTTCTCCAATGCCCTTGGCGGCCCACCCCAAATGAGTCTCCAGGATTTGGCCCACATTCATTCGTGAAGGCACGCCCAGGGGGTTGAGGATGATGTCCACGGGCGCCCCATCCTCTACGTAGGGCATATCTTCTTCGGGAAGAATCCGCGAGATGACCCCTTTATTCCCATGGCGCCCAGCCATTTTATCTCCCACGGAGAGTTTCCGCTTGATGGCCACATCCACCTTGACCATCTTGATCACCCCTGGAGGAAGCTCGTCGGCTTTCTTGAGCCGGCCTATTTTTTTCTCGAAAGCTGTCCGAATCAACTGTACCCGTTCATCCAGTTGTTCCCATGTTTTCTCAGCGTCGGCCTTCTTTTTGGGATTCTGGATGTTTAAATCCCGCAGGCGGCGGTCCGGAATTCCAGCCAGCACCTCTTTGGTCAACTTTGTGTTTTTGGGGATTAACGTCTTCCCGCTGCGCTCCTCCGAAACCCGGTTGACTACGATTTCTCCTTGGAAAATCTTGCGCACCTTCTGGCCGGCGATATGCTGAACGATTTGTACTTCGTCTTCTTGATCCCGGTGGATACGGGCGATCTCCTCCTCTTCTATGGCTTTGGCCCGGGTATCCTTCTCGACTCCCCGGCGACTGAAGATCTTTGTGCCGATGACCGTCCCTTCTACGCCCGGGGGAACGCGCAGGGAGGTGTCTTTCACCGCCCCGGCCTTTTCTCCGAAGATCGCCCGGAGAAGCTTCTCCTCCGGAGAGGGCTGGGTCTCCCCTTTGGGGGTGATTTTCCCGACGAGAATATCCCCGGCCTTGACCTCTGCCCCGATGCGGATAATCCCGCTTTCGTCCAGGTTCTTCAAGGACTCATCCCCGAGGTTGGGAATGTCTTGAGTGATCTCCTCCCGGCCCAGCTTTGTGTCTCGGGCTACCACCTCGAACTCCTCAATGTGGATGGAGGTGAAGCTGTCGTCTTTGACCACGCGCTCACTGATCAGGATGGAGTCTTCAAAGTTGCAGCCTCCCCAGGGCATGAAGGCCACCAAGATATTTCGCCCCAGGGCCAATTCCCCATTCTGGGTTGCCGGTCCGTCAGCGATGATCTGGCCCTTTTCCACCCGCTGGCCTTCCCGCACGATCGGTTTCTGGTTAATGCAGGTATTCTGATTGGAACGCTGATATTTGATCAAATTATAGATGTCCACTTCTGACCGAGCCCCGTTCCGGCCGGCGTTTTCGGCCCGAATAATGACCCGGGAAGAGTCTACTCTCTCAACCACACCATCCCGCTCCGCGACGACTGCCACTCCAGAATCCCGGGCTACTACGCCTTCCATCCCCGTTCCGATCAAGGGAGATTCGGCCCTCAGCAAGGGTACGGCCTGGCGCTGCATATTCGAACCCATCAAAGCCCGGTTGGCATCGTCGTTCTCTAAAAAGGGAATTAGGGAAGCAGCCACGCTCACCAGTTGATTGGGGGAAACATCCATCAGGTTGATTTCTTCGGGCTTCACGAGCGTAGACTCCCCAGCGATGCGCGCTTGGATTAAATCTGCGGTAAATCGACCCTTGGTATCCATAGGGGCGGTGGCTTGGGCAATCACTCGGGTCTCATCTTCCTGCAGGGCGGAGAGATATTCGATCTCTCTGGTCACCTGGCCGTTGATCACCTTTCGGTAGGGGGTAACAATGAACCCCAAAGGATCTACTTTGGCGTAGGTGCTCAAGGAAGCGATCAGGCCGATATTGGGTCCCTCGGGGGTTTCAATTGGGCAGATCCGGCCGTAATGCGTGGGATGGACGTCGCGCACTTCAAAACCTGCCCGTTCCCGGGTTAACCCTCCCGGTCCGAGGGCGGAGAGACGTCGCTTGTGGGTGATCTCCGAGAGGGGGTTGGTCTGGTCCATGAATTGAGAGAGTTGCGATGACCCGAAGAATTCTTTCACTACTGCGGAGACCGGCTTGGGGTTGATGAGGTCATGGGGCATGAGAGTTTCCACATCCTGAAGGCTCATCCGCTCCTTGATCGCCCGCTCCATGCGCACGAGGCCAATGCGGTATTGGTTTTCCAATAGCTCACCCACCGCCCGGACTCTTCGGTTGCCCAGATGGTCGATGTCATCGACTTCCCCGACCCCATCCTTCAGCTCGATCAGATATTTCACCGTCTCTAAGATGTCTTCTTTTCGCAAAACTCGGCAATCCAGAGGGGCCTCTAACTTCAAACGATGGTTAATCTTCAATCGGCCAACGCGGGAGAGGTCATACCGTTCGGCGTTGAAGAATAGGTTATCGAAAAAGTATTTGGCGGTTTCCAGGGTTGGAGGTTCGCTGGGCCGGAGCCGCCGGTAGATCTCTAAGATGGCATTATAAATCGTGTTGGGAGTTTTATCCTGGGAGTTTTGCTTACGATGCTCTTCGATGGGGCGGGTTCCCGTATCCTCGATGCGATCCAAGTTCAGCGTATCCCTCAGGGAGGAGGAAACATTCAGTTGGTCGATGAACAGAAGGTCGATTTCCTTCACTCCCGCCGCGCGCATTTCTTCGACCCGCTCCGGGGTCAACTCGGTATTGCAAGGGAATAGAATTTCCCCCTTCTGGGGATGGAGGACATTGCGGGCCAAATAACGGCCGCTCAAATCTGCCGGTTCGAGGGATACGGTTTTGACCTTGGCGTCCATCAATTTCTTCAGAGTCGGACGGGTGATCTTGCGGTTCTTGCGCACGAGCAACTCCCCCGTGTGGGGATGTTTGATATCCTCGGTTGCCCGCTTGTTGACCAGAAGATCAAAATCGACATTTTTAAATATTTTATCTTCTTTGAAGAGGACCTTTTCTGTACGGTAGAAGTAATTGAGCAGGTCCTCATCGGTATACCCCAACGCCCGCAAGAGGATGGTTACATGCAACTTTCGCCGCCGGTCGATACGCACATAAAGCAGGCCTTTGGTGTCAAATTCCAAGTCCAGCCAGGAGCCCCGGTGGGGAATAATCCGCCCTGAGTACAGGGGTTTACCGGTACTGGTTTTCCCCTTTTCATGCTCGAAGAGAATTCCTGGGGAGCGGTGGAGCTGGCTGACAATGACTCTTTCCGTTCCATTGATTACAAAAGTACCCTTGTCGGTCATCAACGGAATTTCGCCGAAATAGACTTCCTGTTCCTTGATGTCCCGTACTCGGGGTCGGCCCCTCCGTTCTTCTTCTTCCACTTCATAGGTGATCAGACGCACGACCACCTTCAAAGGAGCCGCGAAGGTCATCCCCCGCTGCCGGCACTCATCCACTTCATACTTAGGCTCCCCCAGCGAGTAGCTGACAAACTCCAAAGAGGCCGTTTCTTTGAAATCGTGGATTGGAAAGACACTCTTAAACACAGCCTGCATCCCGATTTCCTTCCGCTCCTCTGGGGAAACATCTTCCTGCAAGAAGCTCTCATAGGACTGTCTCTGGACATCGATTAAATTCGGAATGTCCATGATCTTTTCGATCTTAGAAAAATTTAAGCGAACGATCGGATAGCCGCCTCCTAATGAAGCCATTCCTTATATCCTTCCATCCCGTTGTTTGTTTGGAATCAAAGCCGTTCCCCGCCAAAATCAAACAATTTATTTGATCTCCACGGTGGCGCCCACTTCTTCCAGTTTTTTCTTTACGCTCTCCGCCTCGTCTTTGGAGACGCTTTCTTTCACCGGCTTGGGCACACCCTCGACTAAATCCTTGGCCTCTTTCAAACCCAGGCTGGTCAGTTCACGGACCACCTTAATGACCTGGATCTTTTTCTCTCCCGCGGCGGTTAGGACCACGTTAAATTCCGTCTTTTCCTCAGCGACGGGCGCTGCTTGGCCAGGACCTGCGGCTGGGACTGCGGCCATGGCCATCGAGGCAGCCGATACTCCCCATTTCTCCTCCAAAAGCTTGCTTAATTCCGCGGCCTCTAAAAGCGTCAGTCCGCTTAAGTCCTCTGCGATCTTTTGCAAGTCAGCCATCTTTCTCTCTCCTCTAGAATATTATTTTGATCTTGAAACATCCTCTCCAGAAAATGATTCTTGTTGGCTCCTCGCCTTCAGCACCCGAGCCAAGCGCGTGCTGGGAGTAACCATCAGACGTACCAGCCTCGAAGCCGGTGCCTGGATAGAACCTAAGATCTTGGCCCGCAGCTCATCCAAGCTGGGTAGCGTCACCCATCCTTGGATTTCCCTCGGCCCCCAAAGCTTTCCCTCGGAAGAAGCTACCAGGATTTGTAGTTCGGGGTACTCCTTGGCGAATTTGGCCAATACCCGGGCGGGAGCCAGAGGGTCCGTGTCGCTCCAGGCCACGGCGACAGGGCCTTCAATCTTTGTTCCTAAGAGCTCCTTATCGGTCCCTTGGATGGCCAGCCGCAAAAGGGTATTTTTAACAATTCTGTATTCTACAGCCGCCTTTCGCAGTTCCCTACGAAGCTGGGTCATCTTTCCCACGTTAAGGCCTACGAACCGAGTCAGGATGGCCACCTTGGATCTCCGCATCCGCTGCTGGAGATCGACAACGACTCTGCGTTTGTCTTCTCGATTCAAATCTTACCCTCCTTTGCCCATCGCCTTTTGCCTCCCGACCCCCGAAATGAAAGCCACCGCAGATTTCGATGATCCCTCTAAGAACCCCATCTCACCATGGTAACCTTCCGTCCCGAAAGGCCGAAGCTTATCTTTTAAGCCCTGGAAAATAAATCTACCCTCTCTGACGGGCGTTGAAAGGTTATCCAGGCGATTGGTTTATTGTTTCATCGCCCCCCGCAGAGCGTTGGGGTCGAGCTTGACCCCCGGACCCATGGTGGTTGAAATGGCTATGCTCTTGAGATAGGTTCCCTTGCTCGACGCGGGCTTGGCCCGGACGATCACATCCATCAGGGCCAGCACATTCTCCTTCAATTTCTCGGCATCGAAGGAAACTTTGCCCACGGTGGTGTGGATAATTCCGCTTTTATCCACCTTGAACTCCACCCGTCCAGCCTTTAGCTCCTTGACTGCCTTGCCCACATCGAAAGTCACCGTTCCCACCTTCGGATTGGGCATGAGGCCCCGAGGACCCAGGATTTTCCCCAATTTCCCCACCGCCCCCATCAAATCCGGCGTGGCAATGGCCTTGTCGAAATCCGTCCAACCACCGGTGATTTTTTCCAGCAGATCTTCAGCCCCCACGAAGTCCGCCCCGGCTTCTTGAGCCTCCTTCTCTTTCTCCCCCTTGGCAAAGACTAAAATTCTGATTGCCTTGCCCACGCCGTGCGGAAGGACTACCGTACCCCTCACCATTTGGTCCGCATGCTTGGGGTTGACGCCCAGTCGGACGGCCATGTCCACGCTTTCGTCAAATTTGGCCCGGCCGGTTTCTTTGAGTAATTTTAATCCATCGTCCAGGTCGTACCGTGTGGTGCGATCAATTTTTTCTCTCGACTGCAAATACCTTTTGCCCCTCTCGCTCATGTCTTTATCCCTCAATGATTTCGATCCCCATCGACCGAGCCGTTCCCTCGATGGTCAAGGTAGCCGCCTCCAAACTCGCGGCGTTCAGGTCTGGAAGCTTTATTTGGGCAATCTCCCTCATCTGAGTGCGGGTAACCTGTCCAACCTTCGTCCGGTTGGGTTCCCCAGACCCCTTGACGATTCCCGCAGCTTTTTTCAATAACACGGCCGCCGGCGGTGTCTTGGTGATAAAAGAAAACGATCGGTCGGCGTAGATGGTGACCACGACGGGAATGATCGTTCCTTCCTGGCTTTTGGTCTGGGCATTGAAGGCTTTGCAGAACTCCATGATGTTTACCCCGTGTTGCCCAAGCGCTGGGCCCACAGGCGGGGAGGGATTCGCTTGCCCGGCGGGAATTTGGAGCTTCACCATACCGATTACTTTTTTGGCCATCTTGGTCCTCTTCCGATTAATTCTTTTTCACTTGGGCGAAATCTAACTCCACGGGGGTGGAACGTCCAAAAATGCTCACCAGCACTCGAACCTTGCCTTTCTCTGGATTCACCGCCTCCACCAACCCATTGAAGTTAGAGAAGGGCCCATCCGCGACCCGGATTTGATCGCCCTTTTCGAAGGTCATGCGGTGTTTTGGCCTCAGCAGGCCTTCGCTCATCTGGTTTTTAATCTCTTCTACTTCTCCGTCGGGGATGGCAGTGGGATTGGCCCGGTCCCCGACAAACCCGGTAACCTTAGGGGTATCTTTTACAATGTGCCAGGTTTCGTCGTTCAATTCCATTTTTACCAGAATATACCCCGGGAAAAACTTACGGGAGGACGCTTTCTTCTTGCCCTTGATCATCTCGATCACTTTTTCGGCTGGCACCAGGACCTCTGAGAAGTAGCCCTCTTTTCCGGCCGACTTGACCCGTTCCTCCAAGACAGATTTTACTTTGTTCTCAAAACCGGAATAAGTATGCACGACATACCACTTTTGGGCCATGAAGAGCATCCTCTTTTCTTAATCCAAAAATATCTTAATCAAATGGGAGAGGCCCAGGTCCACGACCCCCAAAAAAAAGGCCACCAAAATCACCGTGATGAGGACCACGGAAGTGGAGGCGATCGTCTCTTTCCTCGAAGGCCAAGTAACTTTCTTCAACTCTACGCGCACTTCTCGAAAGAACTGCTTCGTCACTTTCCAAAATTCCTTGATCTTTTCCATCCTATTTTCCGGGGCCTGAAAAAATTTTTTCATGGGCAGGCCAGGAGGGATTCGAACCCCCATCACCCGGATTTGGAGTCCGGTGCTCTAGCCGTTAGAGCTACTGGCCTGTTATCTCACTTTTCCTTCCGCTGACCGATTGAGCGACCGCCGATAGAATGAAGAAAAGTCCGCCTATGCTGCGGTTCTCTCCCGTCGCTTCTACTTGGTTTCCCGATGAGGAGTGTGGGTGCGACAGAATCGGCAATATTTCTTGAATTCCAACTTGTCCGGCGTGGAACGCTTATTTTTGGTAGTGGTATAATTTCTGCGCTTGCATTGCCCGCAAGCCAGCGTAACAATTTCCCTCACAATTTCTCCTCGACTTCTATTATTCTAACAGCAAAAGGCCCAAATCGGCAAGGCTTGAATTTCCAAAAGACTTTTTTTATTCTGGCCTGCTTTTCAGCCTGGCGGTATATGGCTATTCGAGGATCTCGGAGATGACTCCTGCACCCACCGTCCGACCCCCCTCCCGAATCGCAAACCGCAACTCCTTCTCCATCGCGATCGGCGTGATCAACTGCACCTCAAAATTCACATTGTCCCCGGGCATCA
>Ga0315295_10000480_pt1 | contig 34815 bp, 57 predicted proteins | sample YL17G14_0_MG_FD_204453 | JGI IMG/M metagenome (GOLD analysis project Ga0315295, IMG submission 204453) | Sediment microbial communities from Yellowstone Lake, YNP, Wyoming, USA - YL17G14_0 | ecosystem: Environmental > Aquatic > Freshwater > Lake > Sediment | place: USA: Wyoming | collected...
GTGATTTCATGAAGATGAGATTGCAGAAGCAGAGGGACGTGAACAGGGCGACTGTTGTGGTGATGAGGAGAGATGAGGAAGGGAAGACCACGCAGAGCAGGTCGTTTGTTGTTGAGGGCGTTGCAAGCCTTGAGAACCTGAAGGGTTTTCTTCAGAGCTGCATCAGGCATCATGAGATTGTCAAGCAGGCGCTGAGCGAGACAAGGAAGACCAGCGGCTCAGGGGACAGCAGCAAACCTAAAGGCAAGAAATAGTTCCGTGCAGTTGCCGAGCTTTTCAAGACGGGTGATGACTGCTGTTGCACCAGCTGAGACACCAGCTTGGTAGCCGAGAAGATACAGCGAGACCCCGAAGAGCAGCAGACCGATTATCAAAAGCATGATGATAGCTTCCCAGTTCATCGTGTTCAGCCCACTACCTTCTTCTTGATGATGCGGGATATTCTGTGATAGACCTTGCGGATGGTCATAGGTGAGATGCGGAATTTGTATGCAAGGTCGTACTGGTTCACTTTGGCGTGCTCATCTTGGGCTGCGATGTAGATGGATGCTATCTGGATAGACTTCAGCTGGATGCGGCTGTTGAGAAAGGCTTTATCAGAGAGGGCGGCTTTGCAGATTCTGATGGCTTTGGCTGGCACGGATGGGGCTCTCTTTTCTGTAGGCAGAAGACCGAGAGATTCACACATGCCAGTTATCTCGTCCTCGCAGGACTGCACCATCATGTCATAATCGCGCTTCATGATAATATAGGGTGTCGATAGTTTTTAAGGGTTGCGGTTATGGCATCGAGGCGGCTGCATGGATGTGAGCGGAATCGAACCACCATCTGTAGCTTGTAAGACTACCGTCCTACCATTGAACGACACATCCATCACGCTGACGGCAGGAGTTGAACCTGCATACCCTTTCGGGCATGGTTTTCCATTCTGGGCACACCCAGCTTCGATTCTGGGCTCGATGTCCAGAGTTCAATTCTGGGCATTTAGCAGACCATTGAGACACCATTTCTCACACGTCAGCAAGAGAGGTTGGTGGGATTTGAACCCACACTTTCCCGTTCTGCGGACGGGCGACTTGCCAGATTCATCCACAACCTCATGCAATTCATTTTCCGCCCATGGCGCTGCGGATTTCATAATGCGTGCGCATGTACTCATGATATTTTTTCTTGATACGCGCATGTTTACGTTCACGCGCAATCCTGAGCTCTTCATCCTTGCGCCGCCTTGCAATAGACTGCTTCTTGATAGGAAGAGATTCTATTTGGTTGAGCACGAAATATTCACGCAATTTATGTGCAGTGTTATAGGTGCTTTTGAGCTGGTCATTGGTGAAAATCATGTGAACAGACCGATGACACGGATAGCAGAGCACTGCGATATTATCTGGGTCAAGGTATAGTTTTATGATATCATATTTCCTGAGGCACTCCTGCGGTATCAGATGATGGCGCGAATATGCGTTGTGCGCACCACATATTTCACAGTTTGCAGTAACCACCTCCTGTTATTTCAGTCTGGGTGAGGCGATTCGCACGCCCAGCCTTCGGTTTTACAGACCGCTGCTCTGCATGTTGAGCTACACCCAGAGACCTGCCGCTACAGATATCGCATGAGACACGGTAATGAGTTTCCTCGCCGTGAGTATGCGGTGTTGTCCTTCTACATATCATGCAGTATTGTTCGAAGTGCATAAGCCCGTGAAGGGAATCGAACCCTCAACATCTCGTTTACAGGACGAGTGCTCTGCCTGTTGAGCTACACGAGCGCTGATGCGGAAGGCAGGATTTGAACCTGCGAAGCGACTTACGCACTGAGTTTCTAACGAATGGTCAATTTGAGCATCGCCCAATTTAAGCTTCGCTCATCCTTGGCTTCGCCCTAAGCTTCGCCCATTGTCCAGCGCCTTTGACCATGCTTGGCTACTTCCGCTTGTGTGCATATACACATAACCCGATGATTGCGGAGTTGTGTGTATACGAGGCAAGATGCTGGGATTCGCACCCAGACTTTGCGAGTCACAGTCGCAAGTGCTGACTGTTACACCACATCTTGCATAGAGGCTCAGGTGGGGTTTATCCCACAGCCCGCATGCGAGCCAAGTGTTCAGCGACATGCCGCCTTGCTTGCTGAGCCATGCCTGATGGGGAATGAGGGATTCAAACCCCCAGTCATCCGCTCCCAAAGCGGAGATGTTATTCGGTTACACCAATTCCCCGTATGGGTCTGGCGGGCTCGTGACCCGCTTTGAGACACACCAGCTGAACTGCCAATGAGCCCATACGCAGCCTCCGATACGCTGTCATACTCACCAGCATTCTCGTTACTCGGTTCATTTCACGAGCGCCCATGTGAAGCCCAGCCAGTACCAGCTTCAGCCTTCAGACCCGTTGCTGATGGGGACAAAGGGAATCCAACCCTCAACTGCCGTTTTGGAGACGGCTGTTTTAAGCAACTTGAAACTATGTCCCCGATTTTCTGGACGGCGCTGGTCGGAATCGAACCGACAACCTGCTGGTTAACAGCCAGCTGCTCTGCCTTTAAGCTACAGCACCAAGTGCTGAGGAGATGCCAAGAAAAGGATTCATTGGTTGTGTGTTGACGAAGACCGAGAAGAAACCTCATGCGGTTTCCAGACATCTGCTCGCTCTTAGCAAGCCACGTTACTGACGCTTGGGCGTTCTGACCCGAACGTCGGTTTGGCGGACTCTCTGGTCGAGCCCTTGGGGTACAGGTCTTGCCCGATGCCCCGCAATGTCTGTAAATGCATGTGAATACCAATCACCCAGATTATTTATTTTTGGCAGGAAGATTTATAAAACTTGCGGTTGTGTCAACCCAGCTTGGCGAGCTCTCTGGTGAGGTGGATTTCATCCATGCTGTTGAGGCTGGTCATCTTGTCCTTTAGCTGGACATACAGAACGTGGAGCAGGTGAGAACCGACAGTACGCTCGGATTTCGTCTTGTCGAGCCAATCAAGAACATACTGATAGGTGGCATCCCAGCCCCTGCTGGTGATGAGATTCCTGACCTGAAGCATGCCGTCCGCGAACAGCTTCTCTGACAGGTGCTGCTGGAGTGCGCGATGATGCTTCTCCTGCCTGTCGAGCCATTTGAGCATGACGGATTCCTTGAGGGTCATTCAACCACCCAAGCTGCTGAAGGGATTCTTAACACCGAAGCGCTTCTCAAGATAGGCGGTGAACTCCTTGATGAGACCTTTGGATTCTATATGAAATCCATGCGCCACTGGGCAAGAGCCTGCAATGCATCGATGCGCTTCTTGATGTCATCAGCGATGAGTTTGTCGTTCATCATGATACCTGACGCTTCAGTTTGGCGAGTTCTTTTTCCTTGCTGGCGATGTCATTCATGAGTTTTATCTTGTCTCGCTCCTTTGTGAGAATTCGGGTCGTGACATAGCTGACGAGATTAAAGCCGTACTTGCGCAAAAGGTACTTCATGCTTCTCTCGATGACAGTCGCTTCCTTGTTCTTGCCCTTGAATTTATGATGCGTGATTTTCATTCCTCAGCACCCCCTGATTTGAAACACAATGATGCGAAGGAGCAGTATTCACATTTGTGGGAGAGGAAGCGGTGAGGAAGGGTGCTGGTCTTGAGGGCGTTCTTCAGGAGGTCGCGCTTGGCGAGGAGTTCAGCTGCAATCTTGTCGCGCGGACGGGGGGTAATCTGGAAGGGCGCGATGGTCTTGCTGTTAATATCAATATAAAGGATGGTGACGAAGTGGATGGGGGTGTTGAGGCGGTTGAGCATGAGGTAGTAGTATTCGGCTTGGTTGACATGCTCAGGGTAGGGCTTGGCTGGGATTTCGGTGCAGGTCTTCTTTTCGAGAAGGTTGCCTGACTCATAATCGTCTGGGCTGCCGACGATGCCTTCCCATTCGATGAGCTGCTCATGATTCTTGAATATGGGTGTCTCGTGGAGCTTGCGACCAATCCAGAAGGAGAGCATGGTCTTGATGTTGTGGCTGTGGATGGGGAGCATGCGGTTGTAGTAGGCATGGCGGATGCACTGGCTGGCGAGCTCGGAGACGTGGATGCAGCCGTCATCGCGGAAGCCGCCCTCGCTGGAGATGACACTGTAGAAACGCTCGTAAATGTTGATTTTCCTGCGGGGCTGGATTTCCATGGTCATATCAAACCACTCGGATTAAGGACGGGTTGCTCGCCGTTGAGCCAGAACTCGAAGGCTTCACGGGTGAACGTGTCTGACTTCACCCAGCCATCGTCGTTCATGACCTGACACCAAACATACGAAATGTTGCTCAGCGGATTGTATGCGATGCCTGAGGGCTCTCCACCCATCCGCTCCTTGCAGAAGCCCGCGAGCAGACTGTCGAATTCCGCATTGGGGAGAGGCTCGGCAGCGGACGGCTGCTGAGGAGACGGCAAATATATCAGGATGATGATTAACACACTGAAGAGCATCACGGCGAGCAGCACTTGGAGCAGCATCTTTTTCAGCTCGCGCATTTTCTCCCCCATGATGCTTAATGTGTCGATAGGATATTTATATGCTTGGATTACGCCGACCTCAAATAGGGAGGAAATTTACAAAACCCCCTGCCAGCCTCACGGCGTGGTTCTTGGTTGATTGCGCCCAAGTTCTTTACGGTCGCGTAAAAATACCCAGATTATGAAACCCACCGTTATTAATATGATAATTATCAAGCAAAATTTAAACAAAAACAATGAATAATCTGGAGGACAGCCTGCCATCAAAACAATCAGGTCACTGCTGCATGTAGTCATCTGACAACCTCCTCAGTACCATTGAGGCATATGCACATATACTGATTAGTTTCATTTATTTCGACGATGCGACTGTAATTGAGACCAGCCGCGCGGCAGTGCTGGTATTCGCAAAGCATGCTGGGCGGGTAATAGCAATCACCGCCATGATAAAAAAAGTTGCTGATTATATTTACCCCGCCGATAAATATAAGGAGTGCCAGTATGACAGTGGCTGCATGATGTAATATCATGCAAAGTTTTTCACGCATGTTCATTTCCTGCCTCTGAGGATGTTGAGGTCTGCGATGAGCGGGTCGATAAAACCGCTGATTGCGCCGACCATGCATTTCGCGCATGGCTTGGGATGCACGAGAAGAGCACCAGATGCAGACTGCCAGCTGGAGCATTTATCACGGTGCTTCAAAATCTGATTCCTGCGCTGCATGAGGAGCTTTATCATGAAAGGGATGACAGCTTTGTCGAGAACTTCATAAGCATAAGTGCGGTCTTGCTCCTTGATGTCATCTGGGAGCTTGGAGTAGGGAATCCACAGTTTCACCCAGCGAGTGACGCACTCATCTGAGAGTTTCTCCTTCATCTGAAGGGTCTTAGACCAGTTCATCCACTGCTCATGTTCGAGCATGGCGAGGCGCTCGATGAGCGGATGCTTGCCGTGCTTGCATTCGCCGTAATAACAGTTCCAGCACCATGCCTTGCCGTCCTTCTGCAAATCGTTGTTCTTATGAACGAGTTTCCCGCAGCACGGGCAAGGAACTGCATTCTCGTCATTTGGTTTCATTGATGTTCACTCTCCTGCATCATTTCATCGACAAGAGCATCGCACCTGTCCTCGCAGAAGGGCTGGTTGTTGCAGCCCTTGCAGACCTTGCCAAAGCCCGCTTCAGCGGACTCTATGCGCTGGCAGATGATGCAGTTCTCTGGATAATGAAGATGGTCACAATTACCAGTGGGGTTGCGAATGGCGATGTCACCACCGCAGTGAAGGCAGATTTTATTATTTTCGATGAGAGACATGAAATGGTCGACTTCGCGGAGGCAGTCCAAGCTCATGATGATGCAGTCGAACTGCTCCCACACCCAGCACTTCCATTCAGGAAACCAACTGATTTTGCCGAGAGGGACGTTGCGCTTATTCGAGACGAGATAGGATTTGCCTGTCTGCTTGGCGAACATGAGATGGGTCATAACAAAATCTCCAACATTTTTATGATGAAGTAGGAGAGCGCCAAGCCAGTGGCGAGACCCGTGGCATAGCCTATGATGAAGACGAGCCTGTTGCGCCTGATGATGACCACACGCTTCTCGCCGTTCATTCAGAATCAACCCCCTGTTTGCACAGACTCTGAATCTGTAGCAATATCGACTGCAACTCGGCAAGCTTCCTGTTCAGGGAAAAAATATCACTCGACTTCTCGAATTCAGACATGGGCAAGATTTTCATGTCTGGGAAGTTTTCTGCAAAGAATTTGAAGAATGTAGGGTTCTCCAGCCATTTGCTAAACCAGAGATATTCTATTCCCTCATGAATATTCGCATTCATGAGCTCACGCTCGACAGGGCATAAACCACTGATTGAATCAAGAGTGTTGAGATGCTGCTTGACGAATGCAGCCGAGTACCTTTTCCATGACGAGTGCTCGTTCATCAGCTGCACGAAGTTGTTGAGGCTGGTGGCAAGGGCTATGAAGGTCTTGCCGTCGTATGAGTAGCGGTAAACTTGCTTATCCATTGAGGTTCAGCTCCTTCCTGATGACTGAAAGCTCATACCTCATGCATTCTGCGGAAATGAGGTGACCTTCATATCTCTTCAGCATCTTTTCAATTTTCTGGAAGATTTTATCAGCTATTTTCTGGCGTTCCTGATGGGCAATTTCAAGAAGCCCGCGCTTCAGCATATCACGAGGGCGCTTCTCGGTGTCGAGCTTAATAGTGTATTTTGACATATTATTTCCCTCTGTTATGAAGCGAAAACCATGCAGCCAAAGCTGCAAATTCATTGGCAGCTTTTTCAGCATTCAAGTGCCTGCTCATCATCGAACCCCCCGCCGAGGAGGAACATAATTACGCATGTTCATCTTGAAGGCATCCTTTTCCTTGTCAGTCCAGCAGTTACAAGGCTTATCCAGCCGACGAGCACACCCATCATGAAAAGACATGCCCTTTGAATTTTGTCTTCTGTCGTCATGGTTTGCCCCCATAGCCCTGCCAGTCAGACCAGCAGATGCGGTCATAATCCTGAACGGTCATGAAACCGCTGAAGTCGGGTGTTTCCCTGATTTTCTTGGCAGTTTTCTTGTCGAAAATGATTGACAGCTTATCCCTGCGCATGTAAAGGCTTAGGACGACGATTTCCTTCACGGACTGGTCGCCAGCATTGAAGCGCTCCTCAAGAGAACCGTGTACATAGGCAGCGAGTTCAAGAGGCTTGCGAATTTTCATATCAGCGTAACCCTCATTGAAGGTGACAAGCCAGTCAACAGGCTTACCTGAAAGCGAGTCGATGTGCCCGCGCATCAAAGTGCGACCATCACCAAGCAGACCATAGACATGCACTCGCCCGTATATGGAATAAGAAATCTGGGGAGTGATGTCATGACCAGATTCATTAGAAAGGCGGATGAGTTTGGCTACAAAATTCTCATGAAATTCCTTCAGCTCATCGAAGGCACTGGTCGTCTTGTCTGGTGTCATGATTTCCGAGCCCCCCTTTTGTCCTTGAAGAAAACCCAGCCCTTGCGCCTTTCGAGCTCACGCTTCAGGTTGTATGCAAAAGCCATCCAGCCGAGATGCTGCTGGGTGTTGCTATCAATGGAAGGCGGCAGGTGTTCGCTCATCACCATCATTATATACTCCATATCCTCATTGGTGAGCGAAGCTACAAGGGCTCTCGTGAGCTTTGCATTCTCCTTGACCAGACTAATCATCGTCCTGCCCTGAGCTTCTCTCATCTGCTTATCATGCAACGTTTCAGGTTTCATAACATCCCCGCCACGAACATAAAGTACGTGTTGATGAATACGCATATGAAAATAACTGCGAATGAGATTGCAGTCCATTTCAAAGCCCACTTCAAATCATCGATATTACTCATATCTATCTAACCCATGATATTATCAGCATGGTTCTTGAGGACGCTGAAAGACTGCATCGCATACTTGTCAAAGAAGACCTTGGCAAGCTCCACGACGCTCTTGCTATCAGTGGGCAGCTTCAGCTCGGTGAGTATCTCTGACGCATCAGCCATAGCATCCTTCCACGCCTGCATATTGAACTTGCGGACTTGGGTGAAAGCTACAAGAACCTCGTCTGGAGAGAGCTCCATGACAGTCCAGTCACCCTCTGACTTTACGATTTTGCGCAACATTCGAAACCTCCTTTATGTTCTTCAGCTGAGACCTTCTAAATTCATTGAGGTACAGCTGTACAAAAATAATAATCGAAGCAGTCAAAGAAAGCAGCCTGTATCCTTTGGACAAAGTTTCATCAAAAGTGGCAGCGTAAAGATTCAGCCCTACCATGATAACAAACAAGAAAATCACATAATAAAGGAGTTTAACCAGTTCCATATCCAAGATGTCTGAATCTGAATGACTCATTTCACTACCTCAAAACTTCACTGCGCGCCTGCGCAGGACGATTGTATCATCAACTGATTTCAGGATTGTCCAGTCACCGCCGAGATTGTCGTCGGCTGCGAAGCACATCCTGTTGATGAAGTCAGGCTTGTTGGGCGGCTGGGCATTCAGGGTGAGGACGAGAAAATCCCCGACAAGGTTCACCCTGTCGACAAGGGTGGTGAAAAGGTTGAGCTTCTGGTGCAGGGAAGATAGCTTGGCGCAGAGGTGCTCGTAACGACTCATCTGCTGCTTCTCCTCTTTGGATGGCATATCATTCACTCCGAAACCACAAGAACCACACGCCTAACAACGTGCCTACCGCACATATACAAGGTAGCATCATAGCAATTAATGCCGCGATGCACGATGACAGACTCTTGGCTCATGACTCTACCGCATGCCCTGCATTTCATTCGCAAGACCTCCATTCGACAGAACCACATTGGGGGCAACGCTGGTTAGAGACAAGGGTGTTGTTAGGATTAAAAAAAATCTGCTTGACGAGACCGCAGACGGAGCATTCACATTGATGCGATGCGAATTCTTGAGGCATTGGAAACGCCCTCCTCGATTAGATTGCGGATGCCACGCAGATGCTTGCGCAGGTCATCACCCCTCTCGGTGAACTCTATGCAGAGCTCCCGACCAAACCTGTTGACTTTAATGAAACCCATCCATTCAAGCTCGTCGACAAGCTTGAGGGCGAGGGTGTTGGAACACTCAACCGCACGCGTGTTCTGAGTGAAATTCTTATTCTCCTTGAAGTCGACAATGACCTTGATGATATTGCCGAGCATGACCCTGTAAATGGGGCTTCTGTTGTAGGCGGATTTGGAGGGCATAAGATTAACTCCTGATGCGCTGGATGCGGACACGCCTGCCGAGCCAGCTGCGCGGAAGGACTACATGGGCGCTGTTGCCACAGCTGACTGCTACCTTGCGGATTGCGCCATTCATTTAGAACCCCCCGCCTTTTCATCGCCGATGAGCAGCAAGGGATTCACCGCTGATTTGGCGATGATAATCTTGCTGTTGCTCTTGAGGGAGTTCTCGGTGACCTCAAGCTTCTTGAGCAGCTGGGCATTGCCAGTGAAATATTTCTTGGCTGCCTCGTTGACGAGCTTGATTGCCTGAGCCTGACCCTCCGCAACAAGGATGGCTGCCGTCTTAGTGCCATTGGCTTTCTTGATTTCAGCCCTTCTGAGACCATCTGCTTGGGTCTCAGCAGCCGTAGCAAAATCAACGGCTGCAAGTTTTTCGTTCTGGGCTTTGAGGACTTTGTTCATCGTGTCCTGCACATCGGAAGGCGGCTTGATTTCCTTGAGCTCGCAACGGACTATGTCGATGCCCCAATTACTGACCTCAGTCTGCATGGTCTTGCGCAAAGTGTCATTAAGCTTGTTGCGCTGGCTGTTGACAGCAATGAAAGAATTCTGCCCTATGACATTACGCATGGTCGTGCGCGCAAGGGCAATAATCTGGGCTTTGTAATTGAACACATTATACTGGGAATTCTTGACAGATTCGGCATTTTCATTGACTTTGTAATAAACCTGAAGGTCGACCATGGCATTAAGGTTGTCCTGAGTGATGACCTCCTGAGTCTCGATGTCATCCATCATCTCGGTGATGTTGACCCTGATGAGCCTCTGCAAGAACGGAACTCTGAAGAAGATGCCCGATGCCTTGTAGAACTGGAATTTACCAAAGCGCTCGATAAGCACCCTGTGGGTAGGACGGATGATGTTGATGCTCAATAGCGAATAAAAAAAGAGCACCGTAAACAGTATAGCAGTTTCAAGCCACTGAGCTGAAAAGGCGAAAAAACCAGCTGTGGCGAATAACGCCAACCAAATTGCAAAACCTATCATACTACTCGACCTCCACTGAAATTATATTAGACTTGTTAAAATGGGTTTCCCCATCATCATCAAGGACAAGCCAATCCTTTGTAATGTTATCAAGGTCTTCAAAGATTTTCTTGGCTTCGGATTCCTTGCATTCATGCTCAAAGGTGCTGCCATCAACAAATCTGAAAAGCAGGGTGATGTTAGCATCGGCTGGAGGGGAAACAGGAGAACCACGATGAGCCTCACGCTTGTGAGCCTCAAGCTCTTCGAGGGATGAGTATTCCTCGCTCTCATCTTCACCACATTGCTTGCAATAGAAAACAGTGCCTTTGGGATACTTGGGCTTCTCCTGAGAAGGCTCTGGCGGCTTAGCTTTGCGCTTGGGAAGATTCTCCGAAGTCGCATCCTTGTCGCGCCCGAACATGTTTCCACGATTTATTTTGGAAAGTAAGCTTTAAAAACCTATCCTGTCGATACTCAGCGCTTGAAGAACTGCCTGAGAAAGTCGTTAACCTGTTTTATGAAATTGGTCATGCCATTGTCTGACGGGGTATTCGAGACAAGGGGATTGTTGAGGAAGTTGATAACAGAAGACCAGCTGGTGACGACAAGAACCAGCACGATGATGAGGAGGGTAATGATGAGGACAAGCTTCACGTTCTCAAGGGAATCATGCAGACTCATGGTTTCTTCCTTGATAACATTTGTGAATCAGCAATAAAAGGCTTGTTGTTGTCGATGAAAAGGCTCACGTGGCTTGGAGTCCAGTCGCGCAGCCTCGTGGCAACACCACAAGAGAAGCCAGCATCCCTGACCAACTTGTAAAGCCGCTTGCGCTCATCATTGGAATTCAGCTTCTTGCCTTTCAGATGAGTAAGACGCTCAACCATGGAGATGAGACCTCAAATGATTCGAACGAGCCATGCCAAGACCCTGAGGCGTGTTCTTAACGAATGTTTTGCCGCACCAGCAAGTCCATTCGTAAGGCATACGAGCTCCTGCCAAAAAAACTATATCTTTTTCATGGGAACCTAATGTTGAATTTCCAGTAATAGACCCTCCATCCTTTATTGCTGTATTGAAATATTTGAAAGATGATTCTTTTCCTTTCATCTGTTCCTTTACTTTTGAAAATGTTTCGCCACATATGTAAGCACAACTGGAAGAAAATTTTAAAAAATCAATTACAAAATCCATTTTTTCAGAAATGGAAGGATTTAAAGAAATGTAATCCTTAAAAGCATTATTTGAAATAACAAATATACACCCTCGTAAAGGGAAAAAAGGTGGTGGAAAAGGTAAGGAATCACTGTCGCCCATCAAATCACTTTAACGTCCACTATAAGGTTATGTGTACACCATCTCTTTTGAAGACTTCTCTAATTTTCTTAGATGGCGATTTGACCTTCTCAACAATGATATTTGGTGCTGAATTTTCTATTCTAATTTCTACAAAATCTGTCTCCCTTATACCTTTTGCGTCTCTGATAGCTTTTGGTATATCTTTTGCAGGTTTGAAATCGACATTTACAACATTTGCCATGCAACCACCCTCCTCACGCAACTGAGCCACCGCAGATTCAACAAGTTTACGCGGTGAGATGTGATTATGCTTGATGAACTCCATAGATTTCTTGCTTATTCTAGCCGTGAAGATAACAGTTTCATCAGGTCTGCTCATCTTAACATCGTTTAATTTTATCACGTCAACCAACCTCCATACCAAAATCATCATGAGAAGAGGTCGTTTGCGGCTGGGGGAGCTCAGCCTCGAATGACTTGATGAGCTCATCAACCGACTGATGACCACCACGCAAAAGCGAATGGGCGGTCTGCTGCATGGTGATGCTCGTCTGAGCACCGTTCACCTCATGAGTTGCTGTGTACGTGATGGCATTCACGAAAGACCACAAGCTCGTGGAGTGCTCCTGCTCAAGCTGGAGCTTGATGCTATGGAATGCTGCCTGCGAGAAGTTCTTGCGCCATACAACGGCTTTGAGCAGCCTGAGGCGCGTGGCATTGTCGAGCTTTATATCGACCGCCTGAGCCATGAGCTTCTCATAACCAAAAGCTTGTTCAAGGGCTTCCTTCAGGGTGAACTTCACCGACTGGAGGATATCGTGCTTCTCGCCGACGTGCGTAGTGGCTGGCTTCCAGACACCTTGACTGGAGGTCATGCCATTGGTGCACGCGAGACGAATCCAGTACGGATAGATGATGACGCTCGACGTGCCCTTCACGGAGTTGCAGACGCGCAGACCAACCTGAATCACGTCGCCGACTTTCCTACCGATTTGCGACTCAAAAAGATAGGTCTTCCAGAAACGCTTGGGTGTCCTGAGCTCACTGATGGACTGGACAACGAGACCCTGCTTCTGGATTTCCGACTCGACGATTTTCCAGACCTCGACATGCCTGACCTCGGTGAACCTGTCCGTAACGACGGCATATGCGAACCACACACCATTGTTGCGCACAGCACGGAAGATGACAGGCTCAGTCCTGCCCTTGCATGCGTTGCCCAACAGGGCATTGCGCTCGTTGTAATCATAGATTTTGCGCAGGTCGCTTATCTTGAGACCGAGACGGCTCACGAACTGGTTCTTGCTCGTGATGTCATGCAGCTGAGCTTCCTCGCCGCTGGGAAGAACAAGACGAATGTACTCGATAAGTTTGTTGCTAAAGCCCCTCTTGCGATACCTGAAAAACTGGACTTCGCGGACATCAGATGGGCTGATTCTGAAATCCTTGAACTCTTGACCCTCACGGTGAAGAGTCCCTGCCGCAGCCGCATCAACAAGTTCGCTGGCTTCGCCGCCGAACCTGATGTCGTTGCGGACACTATCCTCAAACTGGTCGTGCATAACGACACTTCCTTATCTGCGCGTCACGAAGACTGCGCAAACCTTAAACGCATCGGCACAAGAGTGTCGACACTATGATAGTTCCTTGGAAAGAGGCTTTATAAGCTTAACGGCGGGCTGTCTGGATGTTAATATCTTACCTATATATAGAGTAATTTGTAAATATAATAGAAACAAGCAAGGTCGACCACTATTTGCGCGCAATGACCCTTTCCCTGTGGGTCATGCCCTTCCATTTCCTGACAGCAGGAGCGGTCATTGTGCGGGCTTCCTTCGGGTTGACAAGGTTATTCAGAACCCAGTCCCTGTCCGCTTGGAAGACTTCCTTCACGCCATCTGGAAGCCTCTTCCTGAAGAGAAGCTGGGCATTCAGCATCTTGAACAGCCTCACCGAGCCGTACGCTTTGTCGGCTTTTCTGAGAGCCGCATGACGCGCCTCTTCAGGAAGGTGAGTGCTGTAACCGTGCTTCTTGAGCAGACCTTTCTTAACCTTGAAAAGCTTCTTGCCACGACCAACCGCACCGATGTCCTTGATTGTGAAGGTTACTGGAGAAACTTTTGATGAAGTGACACGAGTTGCTGGTACAATGACATGGTCTCTCATGTACTCCTTGCGCATGTGACCCTTCCTCTTGTAACCCCTGCGATAAACCCTCAAACGTCTTCGAGCTACCATAAACAAAGGTTGTGAAGATGATTTAAAAATAGAGATGAAAATGACAGGTTTGGCGCATTGGTGCAGGACTGGAAGGAGGGGTAAGCCCCGAACAGCCTGCACCATCGCACCTGCGCATTTCTGAGGCTTGATTATTCATTTTCAGCTTTAAAAAGCTTTATAAATTCAAGTCACTACTATCAAGGATAGAAAGCCAGTCTCCAGCTTTCTATTTCTTATTTTTTATCTTTCAGAAATCAAAAAATGCCGATTTTCCTGAAGAATTCCTTGACCTCGCCCATGACGGAATCGATGGTCTGCTGTGGGATGCCACGACCTCGGAGATAGTAGTTGAAGATGTCCCAACTCACGCCAGTTTTCTTGAACTCGCGCAAGGCAACACCGATTTTCTCGACATCAGCGGTGAGCTTCTGGATTGGGTCATAGGATGTTATGACTTTCAGGTGCTCGTTCTTGACGAGCTCCTCTTCGGCTTTCCTGTTCTTGGGCTCTATGAGATAACGCATGTGAAACCTCCTTATTCAACGATGAGTATAATCGAATTCATCATCAGAGCCGATTTCATCATCAGCAGTCGGATTCAGGTCGGGGACTTCCTCGACTGGCTCGTTGGGCAGAGGGATGACAACTGGCTCGTCCGATTTTGCAGCTGGAGCGGATGACTGGACAGGTTTGGCTGCGAATTCTGGCGGTGGCATAGGTATTTCAATGAGAGCACCTGATGCCTTCATCGGGATGTCAAGCGAATACTTCTTGGCGATTTTCACGACGTGCATGGCGAGCCTGAAGTACGATTCCTTGCTGTACTTGATGAGTTCCCACATGGTGAATTCCTTAACCATGCCCTCGTTGTTGCGGAATTCTATGAGCTTGCCGATGTTGCGACCGTAATTCGTGAGGATGATGAGCTCGCTGATGGACAGGGGAATCTTGAGCTTCTCATGGGTGTTGTCGCGAATGAAATCAAGGTCTTTAAGGATTTCCTTGTCGGGCTCGTCCTCGCTGACAATCAAACAGTAGCATATGGCAAGGCTAAGACTGATGAATTCGCGGAGAGAGTAAATCCTGAAAAAAAGGTCAAACAAATATTCTGCACAACCGCTGAACTAAAGCCAGAAGTTATTTTGCATAATTTTCAGTTTGACCACCTTTGTTTACTATGCATATATCTCCTCCTATCAATGTTTTAAATATTTCATTAAAATAATTTATCCAGAATGCTCTTCTTCTTACAAAACTGGTCTTTACATGACAAGCTTGACATAGTGTAACTAAATTATTAATATCATTGTTGCTCTTATCGTAATCTATGTGATGCACAGAAAGCCCCTTTAATTTTCGCCTGAAACATACCATACAGGTGTTGCTGAAACGAATTTTGACAATTTTTTTTAGTAGGGAATTGAACTGAATGGGATACTTACGTCTTTGGTCATGACCAAGAATACCATAATGCGAAAGTGACAAATTCCTACGATGCTGCTCAGTGAAAACCCTGCCCATAAGTGCCCTGCTTATTCTCATACGGTGAAGATGTGTAAATTTTCTTCCTGCAAAACGTTTCGATGCTATAATTCGATATTTCTCAAGATATTCAGGACGCTGCCACATCAACTTCCTGCTCTCAGTCCACTTTCTACGAAATTCAGGCGATTTCCATGTTTTACGATGTGATTCAGACATCTTGAATATAGATTCAGGATTATGTTTAAGACCAACCCGCCCATTATATCCTTTAGTGAAAACCATTACCTAAATCACCCAGCGATTTTCCTTAACCTCAGCAGAGGGATGTTAAATACAACAGAGAGGACGACCAACAGCACGAAACGGTTGCGCCTGCTCCTCATGATACCATAGAGTTTCATCATGGTATCGCAGAATTCTGGATAGCGAGGTCTGAGGTGTTCGATGCCCTGCTCGAAATACTTGCCATATATGCTGAAGCAGTCCTTACCGTCGACGACCATGTTGTTGAACTGATTCACGGTAAACCTGTACCAGCCTTTCGCATCATCAGACATCCTCTTTTCTCCTTAGCATCAGATTTGGAATGTACCACTTGCCACAGACACGGCAAAAGCCCTGTATGTTCGTGCACGGAAATTCAAGCTGCACACCAGCATGCACTGGGCAGCAGGTGCGACACAAGCACACTGCCAACCCTACCCATGCCAAATATCATCACCTTCATGTAGCATCACCACCATTTCCATGGAACATCTGGGAACATCACGCCAGCCACATAAAGCATTGCAGCAGCAAACAGGATTATTATGACTACTGCAACGAAAAAACCCCATGGGTCGAAGTCAAATCCTCTCATCATCACCACACTTGATTGTTGATTCAACAGCTTTTACACCTTTCGGAAATGGCATCAGGATTTTGTCGAGGCGAACCTGTATCTGTGTTCAGGCATGGGTGTAACGCCCTGCACCATGTTGAGGCGCGTGATTATTTCATAGATGTCTTCCTCTATGAAATTGATGCGCTTATCCAGTTCCTTCATGAAGAGAATAATGCCATTTATCGGATTGGTTATGAACTCGTGCCTCTGCTGGGGCTGTTCTGGCTGCTGAGGCTGTCGAGGCGGCATGTATGCATTCATATATGGTGGCTGAGCTGGCGGTTGAGCTGGCTGCTGAACTGGCTGCTGCTGTTGCTGAACTGGCTGCTGCTGTTGCTGAACTGGCTGCGGTGGTTGTGGCTGATATGGTGGTGGCAACAAGCGAGGGTCATAATACGGCGGATAAAGCACTGGCTGCATTGGCGGCAACTGCGCAACTTCCTCCTTTTTCTTGCGATGGAACATATCCTTCAACCTCCTTAGTATATTCATTATCAATCTGGTGAACTTAATAACTGCACTGAAGCCTCGGTAGACGAGCCAGCCGCCGAATATGCTCGTGCGGATGCCCGTCTGGACGGACTGCGCTTCAATTTCCACAAGGGTCTTGGGCTCTGTTTCAAAGCCTTCCCCGATGTATTCAACCCACTCATCCATGGTCATGCCGCGATGCAGGTAAGGCTGATTTTTCGCGGTTGCGCTTCGGCTTGATGAATGTCGGGTTGCCTTCTTAGTCATTGAACGTCACCTTCACACGCCTTGCCACGGAATCACCCAAGGAGCTCGGAGATTTCCCAGTGTTCCTGCACCAATATCGTCTCCGTAAAAGTGACAGTAACACGAGAGCCTATGCCACACCTGAAATATTTGAATTCTTCTATGCCGCAGATTCCGACCGAAACCTCGACAGGATTCTCAAACTCATGCCAGATATGAATTTCAGTAACGTCATCCACGCGCACAATAGCTGTGTACCATGGCGAAATCATACCTGAGTGCATCCTGAAGCCGATGATTTCACCAGTCGCAGAGCTTGTACTAAGCGGGGTCATCAAGGCAAAATAAAAACAGCCCCCAGCAATGCATATCAAGATAAAAACTGGTACAAGTGCTGGCAGGTAATCAGTCCACGATTTGTGTTTCAGGAACTCACGCTCTTTTTCTTCAGACATATTCATTTACCCCCATAAAATTGCTTTTCAAGATTTCCTATCCTGTCCTCATGGTCGCTGAGCCGCTTGGTAATGACATGATTAATCTTGTCGATGAATTTAGCAGCGCATTTACCGCTGCAAAAGCCAGTGCCATCTTCGAGTTTGATAGCACCAGCCCCATTAGCGGATTTTTGACACACAAGGCATCTCATTTTTTCGTGGTCTCCTTGGGTGGAATTTTGGATGGCAGATTCTTGGCTGGCGGCTTCTTGTCAGACGGCAGGTTGACCTCGCCGAAGGCAAGCTTATGCAGCTCGCCGACCTTTGATTCGATTTCACGCAAACGCGGTTCGAGGTTTTCTGGACTGCGCTTAGCAAGCTTGTCAAGACCTCCGAGTATGGAATAACGGATTATCAGTATCATACCAGCAGCTTTGACCACGTCTATGATGGGAAGACTGTCGGTCGGTATTTTTGAACCAGCGAGATGGGAAAAAAGCACGGCAAAGCCGATGAAGCCCTCCCACATCAGGTAGACGTAAAGACCTCCGACAACTGCAAGAACCATGGTCATGTAGTAAAACATGAACGTACCGCCCCACAGTTGCTTCTCAAGATGCGTCGCACGCAAAATTCTCCAGAACTTTATCAAGTCATCAAACACATCAACCACTCCCCTTACTCTTTTTCTTAAACAACCTCATGAAACTGGGAAGCTCGATATCCTCCTCGCTCGCTTGACCTTCGTACCACACACGAATAATGGGATTCGGGTCGATTGATGAAAGCTCCTTTTTCATTTCCTGCTTGCTTTCGCTAAACAGGATGACCAGCTCTTCAAGAGCCTTGCGAGGGATGCGCTTCGAAAAGCGAATCTCAAGGATAATCTTCGGATTTGCCATTTTTTCCTCCAAGCTTCGATGTTATGACCTTGATTTCGACATGAGGGTCAAGAGTGCGCAACGTGGCAAGAAAGCTGAAATCCTTCTTCAGCTCCTTGGCATAGGTTTCACGCAGCGTACGCAGCACATGGTCAAGGTCTGTCTTCTCACCCTGACGCTTGGCTGCCTCAATGTTTTCGAGCAGTTTGCGGCTGAACCTTATCTCGATGCGCAGCACGGCGACCTTTTCCATCCTCACACCACCTTCGTTTGCAATCATGACACGGGCTGTACCCTTCCTGAGGGGCACGCTCGCATATGATATCATAATAGCGGTTGAAACGCATGTAAAGCTCTCTATTACGCGTCTTCAGCACCCGCAGCATGAGAGCGAACTGGAACTCATCTACACGCAGGGGCTGCATTTTATCATGCGCAGCGCTGTTCATGACGCGGAACTCGAAGACAAACATGTTCAGCCACCACTCGGCTCTCCTCCCTCGACAGACTCGCCCTTCGTCCTCGTGATGTAACGCACGTTCGGATTCAGGTTGATTGCCTGACGCTGGACTTTGACGAAGTCCTCGGTCTGCTGGTAAAGCATGTCAACCATCGCCACGTCGCGTGAACGGGCAAAGGCAACCAAGTCCATGTTGACGATATTACCTTGTTTATCAGTGAGGACTGGATAATAATAATAACCAGCAACATCAACCCCCTCGCCTTTGATGATGATGTGGCTTTCTCCTTCTATGAGAAGGCTCTGAGGAAGTTTCATAGTGACCCATTGACGTGCCTTAGTGGATGGGTCTTGGGTCTCAATTTTAATTTCCTTGTTGAGGTTGACCTTGATGATGAAGTCATTCTTCCAAAAGAAATACTTGCGACTGTTCCAGCACAGGAAGTTCTTGTTGCCGTCCGAAGTTATGCACTCGCCAAGATAGTAGCCAACGGCTTTGCTGCCGAAAGAGCCAGCAATGAGCATGACATCAAAATGAGCGAAAAGCTTGGTGAATTTCAGGACAAGGCTCACGACAAGGAAGAAGGGGAAAGTATACATAGCGAGAAGGAAGCTCGGCACGTCATCCAGCGCCGTCGCTATGACAAAAAAGAGGGCAGACAGGAATATGCCAACAGTCAATGTGTAAAGCCAGAAAGGACGTTCCCTGATGCGCTTCCTGTTCGCCTGATGGCGACAGAGCTTCTTGGTGCGGTTATAATCGAAGAGGAAGATATTGGCTTTCTCCTTCTGCTTGCTGAGCCATCTCCAGAGAAAGATGAGTATGACTGCAATGATGCCGATGACGAGAAGGGGCAGCCACCAAGTCGCCAAGAAATCCACAAGCCCGCTCAGAGGAGAGAATACCTGCTTCTGGGCAATGGGCTCGGCTTCGCGCCTGATGACCTCAACCGCAGAAACCGCATCGACAAAAAGAAATAACGCGAATATAAAAAAAACTGCAAGTATCGACTTCCCAAACCTCATGTTTAATATTTGGCTGATGAAGTTTATAAATGTATCGACATTTTATCTTGTAGAAAAAAATAATAAAAAAAAAGAGTTGGGGAAACACGATGATTTCCCCTTGATACTACGCCGTGAAAGCCGTTAGCAGCTTCCCTGCGATTCTCCCAGAGGCGAGTGCTCTCCCCGAAGGGACTAAGTACCCACCCTTGGAGCAACGCCGCCGATTGACCTCTTGATTACTGCGGCGATGCTGATGAAAATCGCAATGACTCCACCAACCACACCCAGCGCCAGTACGATGTTTACAACTGGGTTCTGTATGGATGTCAGGAAGTTTCCAAGACCCGCACCTGCGTCGGTGAGCGTCTCGTTAATTCCCATGCAAAAACACCCCATCTGATTCCAGCCTGCTTAAAGCACGAACAAGCAGACGGCTTTGTCCGCACCTTGCAGCGTGCAATCATCAAAACCCGCCCCGCACGTGGGCATTATAAGGTCTCTCATTAAAGACTTGTGCGGCAGCCTTTTTATATATATCGAAAATGGCAGATTATTGCACCAAAAATTCAAAGATTTGTTCAACTTCCAACTTGTAATTGTTTTCCTGAGCGCGAGAAGAGCGCTGCAAAGCTGAGCAGTATTGCAAGAACCCCAGCAATCATGCCAAGCCCAAGTATAAGACTTACCATCGGGTCTGTTATGCTGTTGATGAAGTTGCCAAGACCTGAACCAGCCTCGCTGAGCACCTCATTTATACCAGAGCCCACGAGGTGATAGTCCGAAAGCGTCGTGACTCCAAGAGTGACATCACCACCAGAGAACTCAACAAGATAACAGATGCTGTCTGGGCACACCAAGCCATCCCTATATACGAGGAACTGGCTTCTTTTCGTGAAACCAGAATTATGGAACGTGATTACAGCTGGAAAGTTGATTTCAGGCATCGTTGAAGTATCAACATATGCACTCCTTGTAGAGAATGCAATGCTGTCACCAAAAAGCAACGAGCTGCCAGTGAGGTTGACATTGTCATCCCATGCCATCGTCACATCGTCGTTATCAAGGACAAGGCTCACGTTGCTCCAGTCCGTTATGGCAGAAAAATCAGTCGTCGATGCGCCGTCGAATTCAGCGAGCTGCGTGTCAATGCTTTTAGTGCAAATCACATCAACGCAAAACGGATAATATGATACGTTGGCTGAAAACTTCGAGGCATCAGGGATTGCCGCTGCCCAGTAGTTGTCAAGCGCCGAAAGCACGCCAGTCGAATGCTGGTTGTTGACAAACTTAGTGAAACCAAGCAAAAACGTGTTGCCAGTCACTGTAACATTGGGAACTAAGACATGCGCGCCATCGGGATGTATGCGAATTCCAGTCGCAGACTGGATGATGATATTGTTGATGAAATCAACATCATACAAATTGCCATCCGCCCCACCCGTAGCCTTGTACTCGCCAAACCTGAACGCAGCCGTGGCATTCACAACCCAGTTGTCAGTTATATTCACATTGTGGACTCCCTCACCATGAAAAAGCGCGATGCCCTGAGCATACCTGTCTATGTAATTTTCTGTTACGGTGGAATCAACAAGACCAGAAAACTGAATGGCATACCCGCTGGCAATCGTACCCTCGGCATAGAAAGCATTATCCGTTATTGCAACCATGTCTCCGAGAGGACACCATATTGAGCCATCCCCGTCGTTGGCAAAAAACTCATTATCGGAAATAACAAGCCTTGTCGCCCCAGCAGTCCCTACCGAAACGCCCATGGTAGCCGAACCGCTCGAATTAAGCGTGTTAGCTATAATTGCCACACTCGTCGGATTGTTGGCGAGCTGGACAAGAAAAGTTGTGGCAGCGCCGCTTTTTATCGTGAAGCCCTTGCCGCTGACACCTATTATAACATTATCACTGTCAATATTAATGCCGACCCCGTCGACAAGCTGGATAGTCGTGACATCCTTCCCAGACGCGGACTTGACAGTCAAGCCGTTGAAACCAATTATGGAAAGGTCTTCCGTGTAAGTGCCGTTGCCGACAATGATGGTATCACCGTTGCTTGCACCACCTATCGCACTCTGTATGGAAGTATAGTTGCAGCCGCCCGAACAAACAGACCAGCTGGCAGCCGACGCATAGGGTACAAGAACAAACAATAATGCAAATGCCAGAAGCACAGGTAAAAATCTCATATTCAAATGTTGTCTGGAGTATTTATAATGTTATCTAAAATGGCAGGTTTATTCGACCTTTTCCTCATGCCTACCAAAATAAGAGAACACTACAAAGATGCTCAGCAATATCATGACAACCACCACGACCATGCCCAGACCAAGAACTAAGGCAACAGTCGGGTCTGTTATGGAGTTGAGTAAATTAGCAATGCCAGAGCCAGCCCCGCCGAGCAAATCGGTAAACATCGTCGATGGTGGAGGCGGCACTTCCGAAAGAAGGATGACAAGAGGGAAGCTGCTGGTCATGTTAAACAGCCACTCAGCAGGCACATAATCAGTCTTGCTGGCTGAGAGATTGTGCGGCGTGGAATTCGTCCTGATATTCGCGGATTCGACATAATAATCCGCCAGCCAGATGCTTCTCGAATCTGAAAATGAAGCAACCTCGTCCCCTGTCAGGTTGTAAATTAATATGGATGCATCCAGTGGATTTGTAACAACAAGCTTCCAGTAGACATTCAAGGAAGTGAAATTCGGTGCTATATCATAAAAGTCATACGTCGTATTGTAGAGGTTTATGACACTTCGCTGAATACAGCCACCAACCAAACATGTCATGTTTATCAGACCATGAAGGCTGGAGTCATATATATTTACATATGAATATCCACTCGCCGTTCCACTGTCAACACGCAGGCTTTCATTTGTCGCATTTATTCCTGTGTTCGTGATTGTTGCATCCGAAAATCCAGCAGGAAAACAAATACCATAGGTCGAACCATGCAAGTTTAAACTGTCCAAGACAATACTTGAATTCATGATACCAACAGGAAACCTGTTACAAATATTGACCCCAGTTATTGCTGGGTTCATATGCTCGGATGAGCAATTATACAGTTCAATGTTGCTTGCCCTGACCCCAAACGAATAATAAACAAGGAAATCTCCCCCGTTTATTGTGGAATCGCTTATGTTCGTGTCATCCGTATATTCGAGCCTGATATAATTACCCAGAGAACCAATCGGGGAAATCACTGTAACATTCCTGATTACAGAACCATCAGCATCGCACAAGTGTATCGCACCGACTTCGACATTCTCTATGGTCGTGCTATAATTAAAAAAATAATATGTCCTGTTGCCAGTAACCTTGACGTTTTCAACAATGTTGTCGCAATAAATTGGCTGTCCAGTCGGGATGCTCAGCCTTATCTCCTGCCCGCCGTATTCAGCACCATCATAAGCATGGAAATAGCTATCCTTCACGAGGTTGTTGATACCTGAATTAATGGCAAGACTCCTCAAAGTCACGTTGTAAACCTCACACAATTTTATCACGCTGTTATTCACAGAATTCATTTCGATACCGACAGTCGTATAGCCTGACAAAGGATTTAAAGCACCAAGATTGAAGACTGTAGCATTTTCAAGCGTCATATTTATTACCGTAGATGCCCTTATGCCAACCATGGAATAACTCCCGATTACGTTGTCATGGACACGCACATTCTTCAGGATGTGGTCTTTGCTTGCGACATAATAAATCGGATAAGAAGTTGATGTTGCTCTTGTCCCATATATATCTACATTTTCAACATAGGTGCTGTTCACCCTATCGAAATAAATCTCATATCTCGTGTTATTGTGAGCGTTGATATTTTTTACGATGAAATTCGACGATGTGCGAGCATAAAAACCATAACTTCTCGAATCGCTGATTGTCATGCCGTCTATATCTATGCCCGATGTATCTATCGAATAAAAGCCTTCGGCTGTGGAAATTCTGCTTGTGAGGTTTCTAATCACAGTATTCGATGAAGATGATGCTGAACTGATACGAAGATTGTTGGCAAATTCTTTGATAGAACAATTCTGTATGATTGTATTATTGATTCCAAGTGTCACCTGTATTCCGTAATCAGTTCCAGTCAAATCGCCATCTATCTCGAAGTTTGCGCAGTCAAGGGTTATGTTATTTGCACTTATTAAAAAACAACTACCCACTCGGTCTGCTATGCTTGCATTCATGACAAATGTTTCTGCTTCGGTATTAAGTGTCTGGCAGGAATCGATGTATGTGACAGCAGAAGCGCTGCTGATGAAGACCAAGAAGAAGGCGACGAGCGCCGCAGCAAGAATATTCGTCCTACCCATGAAACACCATTGATTTATATCTATTCTGGCGCTTTTTAAAGATGCCGAAAATGGCAATCATATTCCTGATATCTCTTTCATTATACGCTCAAGGAAGGGCTTGAACTGGTAGAGGAAAACACCCACACGGTAGTAAAAGTACAGGAAAGCGCCCTGCACGCCGATGAAGACCATGAAGAGGACAAGGATGGTGACCCAGCTGCCGACCACAACAAAGATGTTGTAGATGTTGGTGAAGAAAGCCTCTATGCCACTGAGTATCGGTGTGTCCTGCCAACCAAAGAGACCAGCAGACTGCCTGCCGCCTGAGAAGAACGAAGAAGCCATCGAAACACCTATGAGCAGCACAATCACACCGATGAGCATGGTTGTGGCTGCGAAACCCTTGCTCTTTCTGCGCTTCACTCCTTTGCTCCTGACCATCAAGATTCCCCTCATACCTTCTCCTCACCGCCTATCTTATAGCCGCTGAGCCTGAAGACGACAAAGCGTATCAGCATGAAAGCAAGCATCGGAATACCGAAGAGCGCAAGGATGATTATGAAAATCGAGTAGACATACCATGTAATCGTCCACATGTCCGAATTCATATCAACGAAAGAGCTCATCTGGTTGACAAGCAAAATTGACGGAGTGACAGTCTCATCACAACTGAGGAACTCAAGGGTCGCAAGGAGAGGGATGGTCTCGACCTGAACGATATCATAAGCCGAGTTGTTGATGAACGAACTCGGTGTTGAGGTGATGTTTATGGAGCACCTCGTGTATTTGCCGCTGAAGGGAACTGAGTTGTAGGCGATTACGTAATCTGAGTCGCCATATTCCATGTTGAGGTCGATGCTGCCAGTTGAGTTCCAGCTCGCATAGGCTGTAGTGTTGAATTCACCAGAACCCAGACCATCGCATGTGAAAGAAAACTGAAGTTCGTCATATGGAAGGGCATCAGTGTCATTATGGCGGATGTAGAGAATCCAGCCTTGGGATGACTCGTGAAAAGCCATTATCGAGACGACGGCATTTTCAGCATCATCTATGAAGATATCGCGCTGATTGGTGAATTCAAAGGAAAATACAGAGGCATAAGGGTCGATGGCAGAGACGCTGGAAAAACTTAGCAGTAAGGAAAACATGACTGCAAGACCAAGGATGCCAAGCCTATTCATTTCCCTGATTACCTCCCCAAAGGATTTTCCTGCCCGATATCTTGAACAGTGTCCAGCGTATGAGAAGCAGGACTACCGCTGGGATGCCTATGAATATGAAGACGATTGCAACAATCTGGATGAACAGCCAGAACGTGTAGAAGATATTTATGTTGTTCGTGACGACGTTGACCGTGCCATTCACCTCATTCTCGATTAGGGTTTTACGAGCTTCGTCCTCGCAGAGATTCTCAAGGGTGATGACAGTCGTGGTGAGAAGAGGCACGAGCTCGACGTTGAACGTGGTGTACCCGATGTTGTTGTCTGGAACGAGGTCACCAGCGGAGACTATGGTACAGGTGGCTTCCTTCACGGTAAGCACCAGACCATCATATGTATAATTATTCTCCAAAAGGAAGCTGCGCTTCATGCTGACCTGACCAGACTCCACCCAACTTGAGTAGTCGGTCGTCGTGACAAAGGTGTTGACCGCATCGCCAGTGCATTTGAAATCGACAGTAAACTTGTCGTGCGGCTTCGCATCACCAGCATTGGCGCGTATTACTATGTAATAATAAGAGCTCATGTTATGGAAGGCTTTAACCGTGGACGAGCGGGCGGCTGAGCCGTTGTAATATGAATCGAATTCGAAGGTCGCTCTGGAAGAGCCACGAAAGTAGTAGAGGTCACTTTCTGGGATGGCTGCAACGATGGAAGGAACGACCACTAAAAAAAATATTGCCAAGACTGCCGCCCAAACCCTCATGTTGAAATATGATATCGACATTTTAAATACCTCACAATCCCCCCATAATCACGCCTATGAAAATCATAATAATTGTTGGCAAGAGCACGAGTGCCGCAAGAGCCCCCGTGAGAGAACCTGTCGCAATTAAGACTATGAAGAAAAATAGTATTGCGCATCCTCCAAGAACAATCAAACCAAGAGGGGCAGTAAGCCAGCCGAGGAAACCGCCAGTTGCAGCCATCTCTGACGGGTTGAAGTAGAGGTCAAGGGTTTCGTCACCGCTGAATTTATAATTGCCGAGCGGAAGGTTCATAGTCTGCTTTATGACACTCGGCTTGCAGTTTTCGCAACCGATGAAGGTAACCGTGCCGACAACCTGCCTGAATTCAACGTTGTTTCCAATCATGAAAAGCGAATAATTCCCGCTGAAGCCGTCATCTGGAAGGTAGATGGTTGCAGTACCGTTGACATATTTTCCATGCCAATAACATTCGGGAACTCCCTGAGGAACGCATTCAAAAGTATCGCGTCCCCAAAGACCAGCAAAATGGGAATCGACATCACGAACTGCAATGACCCATGCAAACTCGTTCTTGTATTTCGATTCAGGTGTCATGGTCACATTCGTCCACAGATGTACCGTGATATTGAACATGTCGAGCACCGTGATGAGCCCAGATTCATTAAGAAGCGGCGAAAATGAATAGGAAAAAACATCAAACGGGTACTCGCCATCATCCGTCGGTATCCATATGACTTCATATGCCGAGTCATTTGCAACCCATGTCATATTGGCGGTCGCGCCATCGATTGAGATGGTGACATTCGGAACGGGATTTACAGAAATGCCGTTCAACAGAATGATTGCATAAATCACAGTCCCAAGATTACGCTGCACAAAAGGGTCATAATAAAGCGCAAGTTGATATCCAGTCTGCCCAACCATAACATTAGCCGAACTGTTGTACCCCCCCATCGGGTTTGAAATGCTGCATTTTATGGTATAATTGCCAAGGGCGGCAACTAAAAAACTATATGTTCCTTCATTGTGCTCCAAAAAAAGCACATCAGAACCATTCAATATCTCCACCTTTTTGACAACAAAAGGCGGCACACCTGCACTCGACCATGTGAATGTGATGTTACTTCCATAAGCCACAAACTGGCTGTAATCAGTTATACCACAAGTCGGGGCAGGCGATGAAATGATTTCAAATGCATATGACTCTACCATCTCATCGATGCCATTCCAAGAGCAGTTGCCGTATGCCGTGAAATTGGCAGGCACAGACCACACGCTCGTCAAATAAGGAAGTTCATAAAGTTGCGACGTGCCATTGAATGCCATAGGCAATGAAGGGACATCGATATAGAGCCAGTGAGCATGTTCGACAGACGAATTCCAATTCGCCGTCTGTGACAAAGTGCCGTGATACGTGTAGCCATAGTTGTTGGAATTAACACCTATGAAAAACGAATCATTCCCCCCCGCGCAAGTAGGACACGTAGCAAAAAAACCAAAATAAGCGGCAGGCGGACTGCCAAGTTTGGAGATATCGCTGTTTATTATTGTCATGTTCGCTGGGAGCATCAGCGGCTTCAGCACACTGCCTTTGATGCCAAAAAGAGAATCCAGCATGTCACACGAGTATGAGCCATAGAATATCGTGTAATTTATCGAGGTTATGTTATCGGTGTCATTCAGATTTGCGAACGGCAGGACATTGGAAACAAACTGATAAATTGTGAGATTGCCCGTAGTCTGGTTAGTGCAGCGCATCAGTGCACCACCGCCGATGCCGACAATGTTCGTAGGAAGCAACATGCCGAAACCGCCATAATTACTGCCGTAGAGCGCCTCCTCGGTGTCAATCAAAAAATACCTTCTCACAATGATAGATTTATTAATATGCGCAACACAATTCGCATCATCAATCACAGATGAGTTCCCCATGTAAGTGAGATTACAGGCATTCGTGAAAGAATCCCCAGCCCCGACGGAAGAAGGCGATGCAAAGCACTGAAGATTAATTGTCTCCACCAGCAGTGGCAAATAATCCGTGTTATTTGCAGACATCACATATGGTGCATTGCAAAAATGATAACCAAGACACGTGTCTGAATAGCCGCTACCGTTGGGGAATGCCCAAAAGTTGCCACCACTATGAGACCCGCCTATTATGTTCGCGCCAAGAGTATCTGCGGTATTCCATACCTGACCAACGGTATCGTCATCGAAAATCACGTTATACGTGTTGTTGAGAATGCTGTTGTGGATAATATTACCATAAGAATTACCAGCATTGTTGTCCAATCTTATGCCGCCATTCGTGTTGTCGGATATTATCATGCTGTCGAAATCGTTGTAAATCGAATTGCCGTAAATATAGATGCCATACTGAGAGTTTAGCGTAGCATTAACATTCCTGACAGTGAAGTTCTGCGTATTCTGAATCAGAAAACCATCGGCATTTGAAACAACGACCCCGTCCTGAATAACATTGCCGCCGAGGGTAGAAGAGTCCATAAAGATGCCATACGTGTTTGAATCGCTTATGAACCCCGACATATTAATAAATGAATTATCCACAACAAAATTGAAGCCGATAACATTGCCAGTTGCGTTGACCGATGTCAAATTTATATGATTGGTTGCAACAATACTGAAGCCGTAAGAATTGCCGCTTGCGTTCATATCGCGGATACGCACATAAGACCCCGCGTAAGACAAAATACCGTTGTTGAACGAAATTACCGTGCAGTTCTGCACAGTGACATTCGATGACGATGGCACATAAATGCCGCTGCCTCCGCCTGTTATGCTCGAAACAGAGTAACCGCCACCGTCGAATGTCACCCCACTGATACTATCCATGACGATGCAGTCGCCAGTGACATTTGAAATCGATGCATTCAGAAGCACAGTGTCCCCGACAGAGGCATTCACCAGAATGTCACTACAGGATGAGCAGGAATCACATTGATAAGTTGTGGCTGATGAGAGCGGCATGGCTGACAAGAATACAAGCAGACACACCAAGATTATTTTTTTGCCATACACATCTCGCACCCTAACCTATGACGCTGCTAATGCCCTTGTATACGAGGATAAATAATGTAGTCAGCATCACCGCCACGAATATTGCCACCATTATCATGAACATCGGGTTGTACACCGAGTTTATGAAGCTCAGGACACCAGACTGGAGGCAGCCAAGCAAGCCATTCACGGACGACTGGTCGCACTCCACACCAACTGGAGCAACAAGGCAGACCTTCTCGGTCGAATCGCACATGTAGCCGCAAACCTCGATGCTCTTGAAACAATTCTTACCTGCTGAGCACTTGAAACTGGCAAGGTTCTTCGTATCTATGCAGTAGTTCATGCCAATGCATTCGGCATCGAGACCAGTCGGGCATGTGACATTGGTCGTCTCGGTGTAGCAGCCTGCCTCATCATCACAGAGGACGCACGAGTCAAAATCATAAACGCAAGCACCAGTTTGGCATCTGCCGTTATGATACCAGACATTCGCCTTACAGAACGTGCCGCCACAGCCAAGGTCGCTCGTGCATTCATGGGTCGTGGAGGAGTTCGGAAGGTAAAAATCATGGAAGTAATAAAAGACCGTGCTCGTGACAGCAATGCTTGCGCTGTCAGAATATGAGCCGTACGTGACATTCGCGCTGGCAGTCCAGCTGCTGCGATTGTCCTGCAAAATGAAAGTCGCAGGGAAGGACGTGGCGTAGTTCTGCGAATAAAGGACACCACCTCTTTCAAGGTAGATGTTGCCGTTGTTGCCACCAACACGCACAACCGCCGTGTCGCCACTGTAATGAATGCCATCGCTCCACCAAACATCAATGACAAGGCGGGCATTCGTTGGTTCGAGCTGGATGTTGTATGTGCGCAGGAAGCTTGAATTACCAGAGGGAACTGATGAGCCCGTAAGGTTGACCTGAGCTATGTCACTCGTGACATAACCAGTCTTGCTTGCAAAAACATCATAAACTTTCGGAGTCCCGAACAAACTGAGATAATACGTGGTGCTCTGGTTGCTGATATAGAAATTCGCAACCGTGTAAGGATACAGGGTATACGTAGCGATGCCATTCGTGCCAGTCAGCTTTGTAGCGCTGTCGACACTCATGGTAGCGCCGTTAATCGGCTGGGATGCAAACTTGTCGAACGCACCGAATTTCACATCATAATTATTAACGAAGCCGAATCCGCTCACTGGGGCTGTGATGACAGTGATGCCAACTGGGTTGAGGGAATCTATGCCAGTCAGGTAAACCATATCAGGCTGCCACCCAGCAGCCGAGATGAAAATCGTGTTGTTCGTCAGACATGGCGTGACAAGAATCTTGTCAATGCCAGACTGGGCATAGTACCATGCATTGTTATTGCACGAAATCGCCGATTCAACACTTATCGGAACTTTCGTAAACGAATTGATGTCAACACCGCGTGCGCGAATCTGGAATGAGTAGATTGGCTCGTTGTAGGCATAAATACCACTCGTGCCAGTGACATTGGTAGAACGCTCAAACGTGTAGACACAATTAGTGTTGTCGACAGAAATATCACTTGAGAAGATTTTCTCAGCATTGCCAACATCCCAAACATAGTACACCGTGGTGTTGTAATAAGTAGCAAAGTCGGTCGTGTGCGTAATGTATGTAGCATTGTCATCCTGCTGATAAAGAAGCTGACCCCCGTAATAATAATCAAGACCAGTGTAATCAGTCGGGAATGAGCCCATGCCAAGTTTCATGCGAGAATAAAAATGACCACTGTCATTGACAGTAGTATAACTAACCTTTAGTTGCGGCACTGCGCTGTATTGAAGGACATTCATCCTGTATGCACCCAGACCTACGAGCGAAGGATAACCACTGTTCAAATCCTGAAAAACATCGAAATGGTCGCAATCAAAAACAGTGCCGCTCGTGTTGGTCAAAGCAAGCTGTTCGAAAGTCACAGTCGCGTTGCCAGTATCATCACAAAAGCTCGCAGCATAAATATACGACCCGCCACAACCGCTGCATGTCAAACCAGAAAGAAGATAAATGCCAGTCGAGTTCACCTTGTAAAGGCTTCCTCTGCTGGTATCCCTCTCGTAAATATTGGCAATGACATAAAAGTCACCGTTTATATACTGCACATCATAACCGCGATGAACATTGAGAGTCGTGTTAAAGCTCTCATGCATCGACATGCTGAGATTGCCAGAATTTATATAACCGACCTCCGAGCATCCGCCAAAAAGCCAGTCCCACCAAGCAGCATAAGTACCAGCCAACGGACAACCATATACGAGATTCTCATAGTGCCTGCCAGAGACACCAGTAGAATATTTCACACGCAAGCTCTGGAAACCAGTACGATTTTCATAAACAAGCATAACGCATTTGCTGTTGTCTGGAGAACAGGAGATGCGCGGCTCAAGCGGATGAGATTCATCCCAGCAACCATTCAACACATCAATGCCAGCGCAATCACGCATTGCGACCACGCCGCTCGTGTATTCAGACTGAGCTCGGACACCTGTTGCAAGAATAAAAAATGCAATAAAGACTGTTAGAGCTAAAGCACCTCGCCTCATATAGTTTAATAGAAGATGTCGCTTTAAATGTCTTTCGGAATTGGCAACCAAAGGAAGGCGGGGCAGCCGCAAACCGATTCAAGTCGCACCGCGATGGAGCTCCATGGAAACGGATTCGGCAAACCCCAGCCAGACCCTTCGGAATTCAAAGGGTTGTTGTCTATGGTCGTCATAAAAATCTTGGCAACAATATTTAAAAAGGTTTATATTTCTGTCGACATATTATTAAGCGGACAGGGGTGCTGAATGGTTTCTATAGACCCAAGACAGCTCGATTTTCAGGTCGACCCAATGATACAGCATAAAATTCAAATGCAAATCCAGAGCAACCCACGGTTCGCCGAGCTGCTTAATATCAATATAACTAAACAATTCTATGGTTATCTCGCATACAAGGTCAGGATGAGAGAAAATATAAATATTGCGTGCAAAGGAGAAACCCGAAGCGGGAAGACGACAGTCATTGTGTCATTGTGCAAGCACGTATCTGATATGACTAAAGTACCATATACAACGCACCATATCTGCGCCAATGAGAGCGAATACTACTCGAAGGTAAAAAATGCCAAGTTCAATGAAACATATCACATCGACGAACAGAAAGAAGCGAAATTCGGGAGCGGTTCGTTCAGGGAAGAGATGGGCATCATGGATATCCAGAATATCATCGCTAAGCTATGTATTCACACATTCTGGATATATCCCACCGATTTTATTGCCCGTAACTCAATCTATGGTCTGGAAACCTACGGCAAAGACCTGAAATTCAAGATTATCAGATGCATCGTATACGATGTGAGGAAGACAATGCTCGGTCTGATGCAGCCACTCGGCATAATTTTCGTGCCCAAGTACCAAGACCCGAATTACCAGCAGATGCCAAGAGAGCAGTGGAGTCAGTACAGGATTGACAACTTGGAAAAACTCAAGAGACCAGATTTCGACAGCATGATTGAAGAGCTGTATGAACAGAAAAAAGACGAGTGGATTAGAAGAGAGCAGACCCGCGAGTACGGCTACCATCACGAGGAGAGGTTCAAACTCGGAGTGTGGCTGAGAAGCCAGCCAGAATTCATGGAAGCCCCAAACAAGAAACAGCAGCACATAATCGCAAGGCAGATTTTCCGCGACCTAACCGAGAATGAGGTTGATGAAATCGTGGAAATCGCCCGCATGGACATCGACCTTGAAGCCATCGACGAGATGAGGAAAGGTTTCAATGCAGACGAGAAGAAGAGCGATGAAGAGGAAGAAGCAGCAGAAGCAACTGGGCATGAAACCAAAGAAAAAGCTGAGCTGGAAACCAATGAGGAAGAAGCTGAGGAAGCTACCAAGAAAACAAAAGAAAAAGTTGAACTCAACCATGATGTTTAAGAAAAAGCGCCGAGGACGGTAAGGAGAAGAACCCGCCCTCGGACGTGATTCTGGAGGTCTCAGTTGGAGTGGGAATGCAACGAAACACCCCAACAGCATGAGTTATTTCTTGGCAAGTCCCTTCAGCTGGATTATCTTGCCCTTGACTTTTCTGGAAACACCACGCAGGACACCCTGCTGGTTATCATACTCGTAAACATTACCAGCTATGTTGTAAAATTTCTGCTCCTTGCGAAACGGACGGGCGAAAAGGCGCTTCATCCTGCCGAAACCGAGCAAACGAGACCTGCGCATCACCTATCACCCAGCCTATATGGAAATCTAATAACATGATACGGATTCGAAACTTCGCGGTATTCACGAAGGCGGTCATCCCTGTAAAATTTCTTACCATCTATATATACGACTGGAAGTTTCCTATGACCACGAGACAAGCGAGACCTGCGCATATCAGTGCTTCCTCCTCCTCTTGGAGATTGAAACAAGGTTCTTGTCTGAGATTATGACAGGTGTGCCATGACGACCGCCAGCACTGCCGACAAAAGCACCATCAAGTAAGTTGCTCCTCATGACAATCCTCGCCGTATGGACATTGCCTTGACTGTCAACATATTTGATGATATCACCGATGCGCACATCATTGATAAGCGGATACGGCTTCTCGACCCTCTGCAACCTGCTGCGGCGCATTCAACGCACCTCTTTGGTCACGAAGACCGCTGATTCATCGGTGCTCTGCAACATCGTGTAAAAGCGGGAATCACCCCTGACGGATTTGGCAAGCACATCAGCATAAGCATCCGCATCATGGCGCTTATCAAACCATTTCACCTTGGTTTCAAAACCACCCCAAGCTTTCCGCTCAACAAGCGAGACCCTGAACTTTTTCGCATGGAGCTTGCGCTTCAAACGAACAAGAGCACGCATGAATTTGTGGTCACGCATTATCTTCTTGGAAAGCCTTGAACGTTTTGCCATCAACATCACTTCTTCTTCAGCCAAAACATCTTCGAAGATATTTTGCGCTTTAACCTTGACCTTTTCATACCATCACATCCATCAGCAGATGTTCCAAACAACATCCGCAATATGCTTCCCGAATTTTTTCTCTGTAGCTTGAATGGCTTCAGGAGACGCTTTGCCTTTCTCCTTCATGCCAAGGTAAAATATGACACCAGCACGTATATCTGGGTCATAATGTTTCATTATATTCCGCAGATTTCTCAGTCTTGACCTTCTCACAAACATCACTTCTTCTTCAGCCAAACCATCTTCGAGGGTATCTGCCAACCAGTTATTGTCGGGTCAGCACTCTTCAGGATTTCGGTAATCGCATCAGGTGCAGTCCAAAATGAAAGGTTGACCCGCCTTTTCGCCTCTTCTAACGAAAGGCGATTATGCTTCGCAATCTTAGGAGCAACCTGATTGATGAATTCCTCTTTGCTCACGAATTTGACAGGCTTCTTCAAGCCTTTGCGATACACAAAGATGAATCTGCTAAACAAGATGTGACCCCTTTTCACAACCTTGCGTCTCAACCTTGACCTTTTCATATTAGCCACCAGTCAACTCGCGCATCCTCTTGAGAGAATCACCCTTCTTGATGCCCCTGCGCTTCGCCTCAGCTTTAACAAGAGTATAATGTAAACTACGAGAACTTATTCCCTCTGACTCTGGATTATCAAGCATAATTTCTACAACATAAGCTGGTTCAGACCGCAGTTGAACCTCAAATGACAAATGCATTTCACGCTTCAATCTTGACCTTCTCATCCAGCCACCTCCGTTTTCACCGAGTCTGGAATGCCATATCTGCTGCCCATGTCATCGTGTGTCGAGGCATCAAACTTAGCCACGCCAAGGACTTTCGCAATGGCGGAACGCGGCACTGTGTGAACCGAGCCAGTGTTGAGGTCTTCAACTTCAATCTTGTCAAAGTTGACAAAGTCATCAGCACGGCAAACGAAAATACCG